>Ga0209835_1000098_pt1 | contig 60272 bp, 53 predicted proteins | sample LakKivwa52mmetaG_FD_184138 | JGI IMG/M metagenome (GOLD analysis project Ga0209835, IMG submission 184138) | Anoxic lake water microbial communities from Lake Kivu, Rwanda to study Microbial Dark Matter (Phase II) - Lake Kivu water 52m metaG... | ecosystem: Environmental > Aquatic > Freshwater >...
AGCGTAGGAGGTGGCGCAGGAGGGTTGCTGGTTACTGGTTCAGGGTTCAGGGTTCAGGGTTCAGGGTTCAGGGTTCAGGGTTCAGGGTTCAGGGTTGCGGGGTGCGGGTTGCGGGGTGCGGGTTGCGGGGTACGGGTTACGGGTTACGGGTTACGGGTCGCGAGTTGTTGTAACATGAGTTTAATAGACTAATAATTTACTCATTACCTTCATGGAGCTCCCTGAAAACATCCTACCCCATTAAGTCATTATGCCATTACGACATTACGCCAATACGCCATTAATACACCCTGAAGCCGGAGAAAGTACCGGTGCCTGTGGATGTTGAAGCTCCAACGTAAACCTTTAAATTAACTATGTTACCTGCTTCAAGTCGCATTGTGACAGATCGTGTTAAGACTCTGGTTCCTGCAGAAATATCAATTGCAATTTCCTCATATAGTGCAGATTCATAAAACAGGCTTAAATTTCGTCCAGAGCCAGTTCCATCAGCAAAATAACTTACATTAAAAGTATAAATCCCGGTAGATGGTGCGGTAAAAATTCCCGAAGTAGGATCAAATGCATTTCCATAATTATACTCGGGTGTAGAAAACTGAGAAAGTGGAACTTCTGTTCCAATAACAGCGGTACTTGGAGTCAGCTTCTTAGCCCTGAATGCTACCATGTTACTGGCGAAGTCGACTGTATGCTGGGTTCCGCCTTCGTTGATACGCAGCTGTGAACCAACCAGTTGCATTGATGTAATCAGCTCATTTGTCGGGTCGGCGTCGGCGTCGTTTTTCAGGGAGTTTAGGCTGATGGTGTTGCCACCGGAGATTGCAAGCTCGCCGGTTGATGAGTTGAATGTAAGCTGCCGTGAGAGGTCGATTGAGAATGATGAGTTTGTAAGGCCAAGAACCCTGGTAACAGGATTCCAGGTCAGCATCTGCTCATCCTTGTTGTCGAGGTATTTCGTAAGGTCGATTTCAGTTGCCTCGTTGTTGCGGGTTATCTTCAGGATATTGCCTGTAAGCCGCAGATCCTGTATCTCATTGGCAGGGTCGGCATCGGCATCGTTTACATCGAGAGCCGCGAAGGTGACGAAGTTGCCCCGGGTAATTGAGAGAGTGTCGCCCTTAAGCGAAAGGTACTGTATTTCATTGTTGGGATCGTGGTCGGCATCGTTTATCAGCGAGGTAAGGTTGACAGTGTTGCCCGGGCTGCCCGAGATAGTAAGGTTAGCGCCGTCGAACGACAGTTGCTGCTTGTCTGAGGCTGGGTCTCCCGGAGGCCCCTGCGGCCCTGCCGGTCCCTGCGGTCCTGCCGGACCAGGTTCAAGAGATTTGCCAGCATAAAGCGCATAGGGAACCGAAAGAAACTGCATGGTTCCCATATCGGAAAACTCGTTCGTAAACTTAATCTCCACCTTGAGGAAATGGTTTGCACTCCCCCAGTTTACCTGCGACAATTCGCCAGCCGACCCGCCAACGGGTACCCCTGAACCAACAATAATGGTAAAGACACCGTATCTGGTGGTTCTGACTGCCTGGTGCAGTTCCTGATAGACCACCTCACCCAGCGGTGTTCCGGAAATGACTGAGAACCGGATATCTATATTCCTGTCACTCAGCTCCTTGCCGGCATTGTCTCGGGCAACGGCCTGGTAGTGTATGCCCTGCGGAACCGATTGCGCTACTGTTACAGGCATTGCAGCCATCAGAGCAATGCATGCAACAACTGTCCTGAAGGTTAATGAATTCATAAGCTGTCTCCCCCTTTAAATTACACTTACCTTGAAGGTGCGGTCGATACGACCCTCGGTGCACCTTATCCTTACAAAATAAAGTCCCTTCACCATATGTCTTACCGGTATGTTATGCACATACCAGTAGGTATCGGAAAATTCAAGTTCGGCCGAGTAAACAACCTTACCTGAAATACTCATCATCAGAATCCTGTATTTCCTGGCTCCGTCGCCATAAACTTCCACATTAAGGCATTCGGTAGCCGGAATGGGATAAACCTTTGCACCTGTTCCCTGTGGCTGGTCGAGCGGTATAAGCTTAACCCGGGGTTGCTGGAACCCCTGGGTAAGATCGTTACTGCCACTTGTGAAAAGCAATACAGCGTTTTCGCCGATTGTATGTGAAAGATGTGAGGAGGAACAGGTACCAACGCCGGCAGCAGGCACCAGGACCTGGTGCGAAAGATGCTGAGCCAATGCCGGTCCGCCGAACAGCAAAAGCCCTGTAACAATCAAGACTCCCCCTTTGTTCACAAAAAAATGTTAATTTTCAAAAGTAGTAATTTTTTTGAAATATCCTCATTAACAGCATATATGTGCAAAAAAATCTAAATAACTTAAGCAGGAAGTGGCCCTAAAAACATCATTTTACAATAATGTAACCGAGGCGGGTGTCGACGAAGCAGGACGTGGCTGTCTGGCCGGACCGGTTGTTGCGGCAGCGGTAATACTGCCCCGCAGGTTCCGCCATCCCGGGCTCAATGACTCAAAGAAACTTACTGCCGGTCAGCGACTTAAGATCCGTGAAGATATTCTCGGCGCAGCCGTTTCGTGGCATGTGGCCTTCGTTCCCAACACCATAATCGATGAGATAAATATTCTAAGGGCCACCTGGAAGGCCATGCATGAGGCGTTGTCGCATCTCTCTCCGTGTCCCGGCCATATAATTGTTGACGGAAACCGGTTCCTGCAATATGACAAGATACCATTTACGGCAATTATCAGGGGCGACGGGCTCTATTCTTCCATTGCTGCGGCCTCGGTACTGGCCAAAACAGCCCGCGATGAATACATGCAGTCAATTCACGATGAATTTCCCCACTACGGCTGGAACCAAAACATGGGTTACCCTACCCGCGGGCACCGGAGCGCAATAGAGAAGCATGGCATAACGCCATACCACCGAAGGAGCTTCAGCCTTACCGACAGCCAGATGAAACTTGACTTCGGTAAATGAACCATAACACAAAAAACACCGGGGGTTTTTAAATTATTTATATATTTGGCGTTTCACAATCCACAGTTTTAGTTTAACCAAAATCAGTAAAATGAGAAGATTGATAAGTGCTTTAGTGATTGCGATTCTCAGCTTCGGCTACACAGCCAGGGCTGACGAGGGGATGTGGCTTCTGCCGTTGCTTGAAAAGCTCAACATCGGCAAGATGACCGAGCTTGGTCTGAAACTTACCGCCGAGGATATTTACAGCCTCAACCAGCCCAGCATTAAGGATGCCATTGTTATTTTCGGGGGCGGCTGCACCGGCGAAATAGTATCGTCGAAGGGGCTGCTTATGACAAATCATCACTGCGGCTACGGACAGATTCAGGCACACAGTACTGTTGAAAACGACTACCTTAAGAACGGTTTCTGGGCCATGTCGATGGATGAGGAGCTTCCGAACCCGAGACTTAGCGCAACCTTCCTGATAAGGATTGAAGACGTTACCGACAAGGTTCTTGCCAACGTAACCGGTGGAATGTCGGAGTCGGAGCGTACCACAGCAATTTCGGCGGCTATTCAGCAGCTTACATCCGAGGCTGTTAAAGGAACTCACTACCGGGCCGGCATAAGCCCTTTCTATGGAGGCAATAATTTCTATATGGCTGTTACTGAATCATATACTGATGTAAGACTGGTTGGTGCACCTCCTTCATACATAGGTAAGTACGGCCACGATACCGACAACTGGGAATGGCCACGCCACACGGGCGACTTTGCCATTTTCAGGGTATATACCGGGCCCGACGGCAGGCCTGCTCCTTATTCAGAAGAGAATATACCCCTAAAACCGAAGCACTACCTTCCGGTTTCAATAGCCGGAGTAAAGGAAGGTGACTTTGCAATGGTAATGGGTTACCCCGGTTCCACCACCAGGTACATGACTTCGTTTGAGATTGAGGAGGCTCTTACCATCAACCATCCCAATATGATCAAGATCCGCGGCATCCGTCAGGAAATCCTGATGGCTGATATGCAGGCCGACCCCAAGGTTAATATTCAGTATGCCGCCAAATACATGGGTTCATCAAACTACTGGAAGAATTCCATTGGCATGAAGGCCGGCCTTGAGAGACTTAACGTGAAGGGTGACAAGGAGGCTATTGAGAAGGAATTCAATGTGTGGGTGAATGCCGATCCTTCCAGGAGGCAGAAGTACGGAGAGGCCCTGAACCTTATCAGGGGCGCAGTGGAAGGCAGGGCTGAATACGCAAATGCCTCCCAGTATGCTAATGAGTGTTTCCGCAGGGGCAGCGAACTGATTGGATTTGCCGGAACCAATACCGGCAGGCTCATAACAGCTCTTAAATCGGGTAACAACGAAAACCTGGAGAAAACCATCGAGGCAGTTAAAGGCTCTGCCGCGGCATTCTATAAGGACTACAATCCGCCAACCGATCAGAAGTCGATAAAGGCAATGATCAAACTCTTCATGAGTGATGTACCGGTAAAATTCCACCCTGGCTTCTTTGCCACAATAAATGGCAAATTCAGGGGTGATGTGGACAGGTACGTTGATGATATGTTCGCCCGTTCCGTTTTTGCCAGCGAGGCTAAGCTCGCAGCGTTCCTTGCCAGGCCTGTACTTAAGTCCCTCGAAAACGATCCGGCCTATCTGGCGTCATTGTCAATTGATGAAATGTCGGGTGAGGTTTCACGTAACGTAACTCAGTTCAACAACGATCTTACCCTTGGCCGCAGATTGTGGATAGCTGCACTTAAGGAGATGTCACCGGAAAGGACACTGTATCCCGATGCAAACTTCAGCATGAGGCTTTCATATGGCTCGGTGCTCGACTACGATCCGCGCGATGCCGTAACCTATAAGCACTTTACCACCGGGGAGGGAGTGATTGAGAAATATAAGCCGGGTGACTATGAGTTCGACCTTTCACAGAAGTTCATCGACCTGATGGAAAGGAAGGAGTTTGGCCGCTATGCCGCACCGGAAGGCTACCTGCCAGTTAACTTCCTCACCAATAACGATATTACCGGAGGCAACTCAGGCAGCCCGGTAATCAATGCCAGGGGTGAGCTGATAGGCCTCGCTTTCGACGGAAACTGGGAGGCAATGAGCGGCGACGTTCAGTTTGAACCCGATCTGCAGAGGTGTATCAATGTAGATATCCGCTATGTACTCTGGGTAATTGATATCTATGCCGGTGCAAAGAATCTGATTGAAGAGATGAAGATTGTTAAATAATTAACAGAAGATTCAGGTAGTCGGGAGAGTCCGGGACTGGTAACTGTTCCGGACTCTTTTTTGCTATCTTTGCGCTGAATTTCATTATAGAACCATGCATCTGAGTATTATTGAAATCCTGGCCACCTTCATGGTTATGTTTGCTATCATCGACATCCCGGGATCAATACCGATTATTCTCGACATAAAGGCAAAGACCGGCGACATACAGGCGTTAAAGGCAACTTTGGTGGCATTCGGGATATTCATCATTTTCCTATTCACGGGCGACAGCCTTCTGGGTCTTTTCGGAGTAGATGTCTCTTCATTTGCCATAGCTGGTTCGTTTGTTATTCTGCTGATAGGCATTGAGATGGTGCTGGGTATCGAGTTGTTCAAACACGAGGCAGCAGGTGGCGGCTCGGTCGTCCCGATTGCCTTTCCCCTGATAGCCGGAGCCGGTTCCATCACTACCCTTCTTTCGCTTAAAGCCGACTATGACACGATAAACATACTGGGCGGACTGCTTCTGAATATGTTAATTGTATTTCTGGTGCTGAGGCTTACCTCATTTTTCGAAAAGATACTGGGAGCTGCCGGACTTCATATTCTAAAGAAGGTATTTGGCATCATTCTGCTTGCCATTGCAATAAAACTCTTTCTGAATAACACAGGTATTGTCCTGCCCAATGCCCGGTGAGATAATCATATACACCGATGGCGCCGCCAGCGGAAATCCGGGACCGGGAGGATACGGAGTTATCCTTAAATCGGGGAAACACTACCTTGAAAAATCGGGAGGTTACTCGCACACCACCAACAACAGGATGGAGTTGCTTGCCGTAATAGCCGGACTTGAGGCGCTGAAGATAGCCGGGAGCAGGGTAACGGTTTATACCGATTCGCGGTATGTTGCCGATGCAGTAAACAAAGGATGGGTTTTCGGGTGGGAAGCAAGGAGATTCAGGAAAAAAAAGAACAGCGACCTGTGGTTGAGGTTCCTCGAGGTCTACCGTAAGCACAGTGTTAAGTTTGTATGGATAAAGGGGCACTCCGATATTCCTGAGAACGAACGGTGCGACAGGCTGGCAGTTGAGGCATCGGGCAAGCCCGGACTTCCTGCCGATGAAGGATACCTAAGCAGTATTGCTGACGATGAGCCATTATCCTGATCAGGGCAGTTTTTTTTGCTTGTTAGGGAATAAAATGCCAACTTTGGATTTAACAACAGTAAACACGGATGGAAAAACTATTTATACCCGGCACCGACCTTTCGCCGGAAGTCTCGTTCGATCCCGAACGCTGGGTTCTTTCAATCAAAGGGACTTCAGCGCCGGAAGATGTTAGGGCTATTTATTATCCGGTTCTGGAATGGATCAGAACAATGGTCGACACCATTCTCGAAAAGCCGTCTGTTACAGGAGCCAATGGTGTTATTGCGGATTTCGATCTTCAGTACTTCAACTCCTCATCGGGAAAATTCCTCTACGATATCTTCAGTGAACTGGCCCGGCTGAGGAAAGGAAACTGCAGCATTGAGGTGAGGTGGCACCACGACAGGAAGGACACCGATCTGCAGGAGGCAGGTAATGACCTGGGAGAACATTCAGGCATAGGGATTATTTTTATTCCAAAGTAGTCTGGAATGCGCGGGCAACCAGAACTTTACAATTACCTTCACTCACTTGGCATACCGTTTGAATACCACGAGCACCCGCCTGTTCCTACAATAGAAGCTGCCCTAAAATACTGGAAGGACCTTAATTCGGGCCTCTGTAAAAATATTTTCTTCAGGAACCATAAGGGAAACCGCCATTACCTGGTGATACTTGAGCATAAGCAACAGCTCAATATACGTGACCTCGAGCAAAGGCTGAGGCAGGGGAAGCTCACCTTCGCCTCCGATGAAAGGCTTATGAAGTGGCTTGGCCTGGAACCGGGGTCGGTTTCGCCATTCGGTCTGATTAATGATGCGCACAGGCATGTTTATCTCTTTATCGATATTAAGTTGCTTGGCTACGAACGCCTTGCGTTCCACCCGAATGTAAATAGTGCATCGCTGGTTATCCCCCTGGACGGTTTCAGGCGGTTCCTCGATGCCACAGGTAACGGGTACGAATTTCTGCCTCTGTACGACGACTGAAAAAAGAAGCACAGTCCGATGCATCATTCCGACAGAGGGTACGTCTTTACTCCGGTCATCAAACTGACCGGAGTGCTTTTTTACCATTACATCAACAACAGAAACAGAACCTGAAACTAACCCGACAATGAAAAGAAAAGTGAATCTGATACTGGCTCTTATCATAGCATCAGCAACGGTGCTTGCCCAGACGCCTGAAAAAAAACGATACCGGGCAGTTGAAATAACAAATCCCCCTCAGATTGATGGAATTCTCGATGACGATGCCTGGCAGGAAGGTGAATGGATTGACGACTTTACGCAGTTCGAACCATATAATGGCAGACCCTCATCACAACGCACCGAATTCAAGATAGTATTTGATGCAAACAATATTTATGTAGCAATCAAAGCCTTCGACACCGCACCCGACAGCATTGTACAAAGGCTTACCCGCAGGGACCAGGTTGACGGTGATATGGTGGGCGTAGCCTTTGACAGCTATCACGACCAGCGGACAGCTTTTATAATCGGTCTCAGTACAGGAGGAGTAAAATTCGACCGACTTATGAGCAACAACGGACAAACCGAGGATAATACCTGGGACCCTAACTGGTGGGGAAAGGCTACCATAAATGATGAGGGATGGGTGGCCGAGATGAAAATCCCGTTCAGCCAGCTCCGGTTCGAGAAAAACTCAGACGGTATATGGGGACTTGAGGTCTTCCGGCAGCTCTACAGGCATAATGAAATGAGTTTCTGGCAGCATATACCAAAGGATGCCCCGGGTTATGTGCACCTTTTCGGTGAAATAGAGGGTCTTGAGAATATCAAACCAAGGAAGATCTTCGACCTTACGCCATATGGTGTCGCATCACTCGACAAATACCCTGTACAAGCCGGCAACCCTTTTGCTACCGGACGCGACTACCGGCTGAACGGTGGAATTGATGCCAAGATAGGGGTTACGAACAACATGACCCTCGACCTTACCATTAACCCCGACTTCGGGCAGGTTGAAGCTGACCCGTCAGAGGTAAACCTTACTGCCTACGAGACATATTTTGAGGAGAAGAGACCCTTTTTCGTTGAAGGCAAGAATATCACTGATTTCAACATCGGCCTGGGCGACGGAGGCATCGGCAACGATAACCTGTTTTACTCAAGGCGTATAGGCCGGCGACCGCAGGGTTACCCGTCACTTCAGAGCAATCAGTACGCAAATGTGCCACGTACCGCCACAATACTGACGGCAGCCAAGCTCACGGGTAAGACCAGCAACGGTTTATCGATTGGTTTCATCGAAACCATAACTGCTGAGGAGAAAGCCGAAATCGACACTGAAGGAACCAGGACCTTCGAGACCGTTGAGCCGCTAACCAACTATTTCGTTGGCAGGGTTCAGAAAGACAATAATAACGGCAATACTATCGTAGGAGGGATGTTCACATCAGTTAACAGGCGCCTTACCGACAACCTCGAGAATTCACTTCACCGGGCAGCCTACTCGGGTGGAGTTGACATCACACAGTATTTCAGGGAGAAAACCTGGATGTTCAACATTAACGCATCAATGAGTCATGTGACCGGTTCAGATCTTGCAATAGTGCGTACGCAGCGTTCTTCGGCCAGGTACTTCCAGAGGCCTGATGCGGATCACTTCGAACTCGACTCTTCACGGACCTCACTTACCGGAACCGGAGGAAGAATGCAGATAGTCAAATCGGGAAACAGCCATTGGACATTTATGACAGCAATGGTATGGAAATCGCCCGAATTTGAAATTAATGATATTGGTTACATGCGTGAAGCCGACAATATCATTCAAGTGGCGTATGTAGGATACAGGCAGTGGGAACCGAAAGGGTTCTACCGCAGTTACAACTTAGGCCTGAACCAGTACTCGGCATGGACCCTGGGCGGCGAACACATGGTTGACGGGCTTAATATGCACGGCAACATCACATTTAAAAATTTCTGGAACGCCAATGCCGGCGGCGAGCTAAATTTCAACTCAAAATCGAACGCAATACTGAGGGGAGGACCCATAATGAATATGCCTGCCTCATTCAACTCGTGGTACAATGCCGGAACCGACAGCCGTAAGAAGCTGGTATTCAGGGTTAATGGCGGGTTCAACAGAGGTTTCAACGGCAGTTCATCAACAGCACGAATAGGAGCAAGCGCTACCTATAAGCCTGTTAACACCCTTGCTGTGAGGCTTAACCCATCATACTCCGTTTCACAGAACCAGTTGCAGTATATTGGCAGAAGATCGTTCGGAGGCGACAACAGATATATTTTCGGAACCATCGACCAGAAAGTACTCAGCATGTCGCTCCGCGTCGATTTCAACCTTACCCCCGACCTTACACTTCAATACTGGGGACAGCCGTTTATTGCTTCGGGAACCTATTCCGACTTCAAGAGGATAACAAACCCTTCCGCCGCTGCATATAGCGACAGATTTGAGGTTTTCCCGGCCGACCGTATTTCACTTTCAGGAAGTACATACCAGGTTGACGAGGACGGTAACGGATCGAACGACTACTCATTCGGTAAACCCGACTTCAACGTGCAGGAGTTTCTCTCCAACCTGGTTATCAGGTGGGAGTATAATCCCGGTTCAACGCTATATCTTGTGTGGAGCCAGACCAGGTCAAATTTCGATGCGGACAGCATGTTTGCACCGGGGGAGAATCTGGGAGACCTTTTCGGGGTGAAGCCCTATAACGTGTTCCTCATTAAATTCAGCTACCGTTTCGGTATTAAATAGAGATCCGGGTACCGGACGCCGGATGCCGGATGCCGGAAAATCCATATCTTAGCGGCTCACCAAAACCGCTGAATTCAATGAGACACAGTATATTGTTGTTGTGCGTGCCGGTTCTGCTGGCCTTTAAATCTGACAAGCCTGCCTACGTTATACATTCCGCCGACGGGAAAAAGGTAACCTATTCAAAAATGTTAAAGGAACTTGCGGGGTTCGATGTAATATTTTTCGGCGAACTCCATAATGACCCCATAGCCCACTGGCTGCAGCTTGAGCTTGCTGTATCGCTGCATGAAACACGGGGTTCATCCCTGAAGGTGGGCGCCGAGATGTTTGAAACTGACAACCAGCTGATTATCGACGAGTATCTTTCCGGAACCATAAGGGAAACCAATTTCGAGGCCGAGGTAAAACTCTGGAACAACTACAAAACCGATTATAAGCCTCTGATGCTTTTCGCGAAGAATAACAATCTGAGGTACATAGCCACCAACGTACCAAGAAGATACGCTGCCATGGTGTCGGCCGGAGGTTTTGAGGCCCTTGAAAAGCTCACCGCAGAATCGAAGGCACTGATACCACCAATGCCATTTGATTATGATCCGGAGCTGAAGTGCTACAAGGATATGCTTTCGATGGGCGGCGGGGCGATGGGAACTCATGTAAACACCAATCTTCCTAAGGCCCAAGCGCTTAAGGATGTTACAATGGCATGGAAAATCGCCACGAATTACAACACCGGAGAACTCTTTCTGCACCTTAACGGCAGTTATCACTCAAACAGGCATGAGGGTATTGTATGGTATCTAAAAAGATACAGGCCTGAACTGAAGATTGCTGTAATAAACCTGGTTCTTGAGAAGGACCCCTCACAACTTTCGGAAGAGAATAAGGGAACTGCCGAATTTGTTATTGCAGTTCCGGCAACTATGACCCGTACCTATTAAACCGACTGCATACCGGCTATTTTCCGGAGGTCGCCGGAATTTTTTACAGGTGTAACATTCTTCATCCGGGTAATGCCGGCCACACTGGTAAAGGTTCCTGCAACAATTATGTGTGAATCTGGAATTTCTTCAGTAAGCCTGCGCAGGTATTTTGCAGGTGACGGTGGCAGATTCGTTGAGGCCCCTGTTACAATAAGTGCAGGTTTCCATGTATTTGCAATGTCGATAACCGCATCGGCCGGAGTCATCTGACCAAGGTATAGAATATCATAGCCCGCCTTACGGAAAAGCCAGGCATAAAGCAGCAAAGGCAACTCATGCAAATCGTTTTCAGGCAGGTAGAGCATAACCTTCCCCAACTCCTCCTTCAGAGGGGTGTTTATTGACTCAATTTCAGAGATGAGGCGGTTCCTGAAAAGGATTGTCATAAAATGTTCGTAGCCCGCGTTAATGGTTCCTGTCTGCCACATTATTCCGACCCGGTTCATGAAGGGGAACATGACATGAGTGACGGTATACTCAAATCCCCTCGAGAGTATGGCGTTCCCAAGTATTTCATTAACCGATGATTTATTGAGGGCCAGCATTGCCAGAATGAGAGTGTCAACTTCGGTCTCTTCAGGTTTTGGAGAAGCCAGAAGGAGACTTACCCTCTGTTCTATTCCCTGTTCATTCATTCCGGCAATCTTCGAAATCTTGAAACCGTTCCGGTTGAGGATGGCAACGTTAATTATGCGCCGGAGGTCGGAGCCGGTGTACCTGCGCCTGTTGGTGTCGGTGCGGGAGGGTTCGATGAGACCGTACCTGCGTTCCCATATTCTTATAGTGTGGGCATTTATGCCCGACAGCCTTTCGAGATCCTTGATGGAGAACTGTTCCATGAGCGGTTCCAAATACAACATAAAAGTAGGTTTTATTTTGTTTCATAATGTCTTCAAAAAGAAATCTGCAACAATGTGGCTGCAGATTTCCCTCAGATGACTCCGTGTTTCTTCTGATATTTTATTTTTTGGCCGGCAGCAGCACCTTGTCTATTACATGGATAATGCCATTGGTTCCCTGCACATCGGTAAGAACAATTTTTGAATCGCCGTTCAAGGCAGGTGACGGACTCAGCTTCACGTCAATACCTCCGTTAAGCGTTGGAACGAACCCCTCCTTAAGATCTGATGATGTTACGTTTCCGCCAACAACATGGTAAAGGAGAATGGGTGCGAGAGTTTCAGCCGAAAGGTCGGCAATACCTGTTACACCAAGTGTTGAGAACAAGGCCTCGAATGCATCGTTTGTGGGTGCGAACACGGTGAACGGTCCATCACCGCTGAGTGTGCCGGCCAGATCGGCCTTAACAACAGCCTCAACCAGAATGCTGAATGCCGGGTTTGCCGCTGCAATATCGACAACCGTCGGGGGAAGCATCACCTTGTCAATTACATGAACCACTCCGTTCGTAGCCTGAATGTCGGCTGCAACCACATTAACGGAATTGTTTATTTTCACGCTTCTTCCCACGTCGATTTTAATGCTGAGGGTGTTTCCCTGTGACGGGCTGAGAGACTTGTAATAACCCGAATTCAGCATCCCCGAGCTCATCCTGGTTCCGAGAACGTGGTACAGAAGAACACTTGTGAGTGTTTTGTCAGAAAGCTCATCAACCGATTCGAGTCCGAGCTGGTCGAGAAGCTGATTAAATGCAGCGTTTGTGGGAGCAAAAACCGTATAACTACCCTCACTGCTGAGCACATCGGCAAGGCCGGTTTTTCCGAGGGCATAAACAAGCATGCTGAAATCACTGTCGGCCGAAGCAACATCAACAATAGTATTCTGACGCATTTCAGAAACTCCATTGATGGTGTCGTCTTTTTCACATCCGGTGAGTATAAATAAGCCGGCGAGGGCGTACATTACAGGATAAATCATTTTTGTTTTCATATTCTTCGTGTTTTTGGGTTTGTTTTCCTTTTCGGTTTGAACATAGAACGCTTTCGGTTTGCGTTTTGTTCATTTTATTAATCGTTTATTTAGTCATTTATATAGTTAGCGACTATTCTGATTATGCTATATGTCTCTTTTTGTGATATTTAGTGGCAGCATCAAAAAATACTATATTCGACGACCTAACAAGGTAAGCGTGATTTGAGGGAGAATTACTTTTTGTTTATCTTTGCGGACGTTATTGGTCGGTTGGCCGAGTGGCTAGGCATCGGTCTGCAAAACCGGGTACCCCTCCTTCGCTGCAAGCTTCGGAGGGTAAAAGGCGGTTCGAACCGAGCCGGAGGCGAGCTCACGGAGCGAAGCGGAGTACTCCGCCACCATGAAGAGATTTATAATTTAGGTTCTTTAAATAGATTAGGGTATATTATGGTCGGTTGGCCGAGTGGCTAGGCATCGGTCTGCAAAACCGGGTACGGCGGTTCGAATCCGCCACCGACCTCAAACTGAAACTCTATCAGCGCAGATAATCAGCATGATAGGGTTTCTTGTTTTCTGATTTGGCCCACATATGGCCCATGGTTTTGATCTTTTTGCAGAAACTTATTTATAACAGAGAGTTCCCGAATCTCAAACTAGACTAATGAGAACCAATATCATACTATAAAACTTTTCAATTAATATTACTTGCTGCTATTTTACGTTAATAGTCGCCACCCAAGCTGAATTTAGTGTCACATAATCATTTCAAAACTCCCTTACTAAATTTCTCTTTCTTCAGGATTTGACCTGTTTGGATACTGGTATAAATTGTAATTCCATGCCTTAATCCTTTTCTTATACTTCTAACCTCCTTCGTGCCTTCGTCATTGTCATTAAGAACAAATTCCCCGGAAAACGGAATATCATTTAAATTATAGTACTTTTCTGGACCAATTACCGAACCTGAAACCCTAGATTCTGGATCTGGAAACTGCATTGTCACTTTCAAACCCTGATCATAGTAGTAGTAAGTCCATAAATTTGATTTCTGACCTCCTTTGTAATTTCCTATGATTAAAGGCTGCCCGTTAGCTTTGTAAATGGTATGTTTCCCATTCTTGTATGCCAATTCTATATTTGACTCGTCCATAGTTTTCAGGAAAAAACTAAAATCGTACAATTCATCTTCGACTTCGCCATTATCATTTTTTACCCAGTATTCTTGGCTGACATAAATACTGTCGTAAAAAATTGTGAAGTTGCAGATATGAGAATCTGGATTTTGGCCATAGATTTCATATTTTCTTAAGGGTTTTAAACCAAGACTGTCAAACTCTGTTAATTCGCTTAATTGGTCATCTTTGAAAATCCTGAGAGAACTTTTTACACCTGAATTAAATTCTAATGACTCGCCATTACGAAGACCATCCTTGTAATTGTAAGTTCTAATTATCTCTCCCTCTTTTAGATACTCAATCCACTCGCCTTCACGGTTATCATTAGCATAACTTCCTTTTTGAAACAATTGATATGAACTTTCATCATCATTCTTGACCAAGAAAGCCTCAACCCATTCGCCAGTCTTCTCGTCATCCAAGTAACTGCCCTCCCTTATAAGTAGTCCTGCAGAGTCCTTAAGTATGTACCTTCCAGTTTTTAAATCGTCCTCGAATGTTATTAGCTCATAAACCGGTACACTGAGAAATTTCATCAATTTTTCTGAATCAGTAGAGTCTATGTAGCTATCATAGTAATAATATCTCTCGGTTATGCCATTTAGATAGTTATTCTCGTAATTTGATATTGAATTTACTTCTCCAACCTTACCAATGAAGTTATAGGATGTCCACATCCCCTCCTTTTTATCATTTATGTAGTTGCCCTCTTCAGACTTAATCCCAAAAGTGAATAAAGTCCATTTCCCATTTTTCAACCCATCCTTATATATCCCCTCGCAATCGGTATTCCACCACCCAACTTCTTGACCAGAATCACTTGAATAGCCCTTTACTTTTATTTGGCGAGTAAATGCCCCATTTAAAACCCCATTTTCATAATGCGCTATCTCCAAGGTGTCTGAACCGATATATTCCTTTACTTCTCCATGCTTAAGGTCATCCTTGTAATTTTGGTATTCAATTGTTTCTTCCTCTCCTTCTTCTATAAGTATGGTTTTCCAGAGACCGTCTTTGTCTCCATTTTTAAAATTGCCGATTATTTTAAGATATAATATCCCATCAGAATCATAGTTATAGTCAACATACTTGCCTGTTATAGAGTCGTTTAGATAAGTAATCTCTTCGGACAGCTTCCCATCAACATATTTTTTCAATACCCCATTAGCTTTATCATCGACTTTGGTATATTCAAGAATCAAATGTCCAGCGTCATCATACTCTTTAAATTTACCATTCCCTTTACCCCCCTTAAAAACTCCTTCCATCGATTTATTCCCATTCTCATGGAATAAAGTGGCTGCTCCTTCCACCTTCCCATCTTTTAGGGTGTATATAGCTTGGATTACTCCATTTCGATAGTAGTCTGTCTTTTTACCGTTATCTGGATCATATTTACTCGCTTTCCTAATTAGCATGAATGAGTAACCGGTCGTTGTTTCGCGTTTCTCTATTGAAACTTCCAAAGTATAATTCTGATTTGCATAATTGGATGTTACCTCTCCATCTTCAATGCCACTACTTATAAGTTTAAATCCCAGAGTGCTAATAGATTTTTGAATTACACCGTATGATTCAGAATCAAAGGTTTGATAAACTATTTTGTTAGGGAACCCTTCATATGTATATAAATAAAACCACCCTTGGGCTTTATCACTAAAGCGTTCCTTGTTAAAAGACCATACTATTGTATTATACTGAGTCTCATCACCCTTCTCTGAGTCATAATACTCCCATCCTTTACTCATTAAAGAGTGATTCACCTCCTCCCAGTTTGGCTTGCTGCATAGTGATATTAAGTCTGATAGAGAAACTCTCTGCCCACTGGCATTTATGCTCATCAATAAGGCAATTAAAATACATGTCTTTTTCATTATAATCAAAGATTAGTAGAGCTAAGATATAAAATTAGAAAATGAGAATGAATATCCAAAACGCTAACCTCCAATTTATATGGATCTATCTGAAGATAGATAAATAATCACGATTGTGAAGCTTAGTGGTACTTATATTTGCCTGGATTCTTCAACTCTTCAAGTGGCAACGAAGACCTGTTTCAAAATCATTCTCAAGGTAGCTATTTCCCCATATCTATTGAGATATCTATTAATCCAGTTTTTGTGGATTCAATTTTTCAAGTTGATATTCTCACGAACACTTCTGTCACTATTCCATTACCTCTGAAAGTTTTAAGCTGAATAAGAGGTTTGCGCCCACCGAGTCTGTCGAAATAGTAATTATGCACCTTTTTAATATATCCAATATCTTTTCCTGCATTGTTTGTTATCATAATAGCCTTCGGGTCGTGAATATTGCTCATTTCTTTTCTGAAATTGAATGAATCAAAACCCTCAATATCTTTATTGTTCAAATTCATCTCCTTTACATTTGCTAAATCTGTTACGAACGTTATCCCCGTTCCAGGTAAATATTCTCCTAAGAACTCAAAATTATCAGTTGGGATCCATCCCTGAGTTAACGCGAGTAAGTCAAAGCAATCGTATTCGGGGTCGGTTGCCTCCCAGAAAGAAAGCAATTTTTTGCTATCAGGACGACTCAGGTCTATAACTCTATTTGCAAACAATGTATCAATTCCATCTTTGCCTGTGTACAACCTATTAAGATCAGGTAATCCAGGATAATGCTTGAATCCTTCCCTTTCCGCATCCCTAACATTATCTATTAAATACCTGAAAGTAATCCCTTCTGCATAATTTCGCTTAAGTTCACCAATCAGATACCTTATGTGACCTTTACCAGGTCTCCAACTAATATATATCTTTCTGATTCGCATTATCAAATTCCAAAACACGCTTTAATTCTGCATGCCGGAGTTTTAAAAGTTCAATTATTAATTGTTTTCGCTTATTACTTAAACAATATTTCTTGTCAGGAGGTTTAAATCCCTTATCGATATTGTTGACTATTTCTTCAATGATTTGTGGATCAAAGTTATTCACAAATTTAAGCAAATATCTCTTTGTTAGAATAGGATGCTTCTCCCTAATCCTCATAATTAAGTCGAAATGCCCAATATGTTCACTGTTCCATCTGATGTGTGATTGATACTTTTTACCCAGAGCGTATCTTCTCAGTTTTGTCTCATGATCTGGTGAGTTTATAAGATCATCAAGACTTTCCTCAAGGATTTCCCGACCCAAGCTTGAGCCATTATCATATAATGGACTAAACCGGAATCCCAATACATCAAGAGCTTTACCTTTAGTTACATAGTTGATAAATAATCTCAGAGTATTGGTTAGAACAATTAAAGGTTTTGCAATTAGTCTTGGGAATCTATAAAACCTTCTAAAAGTGCGAATATCTATAATTACTGCCCAATTCTCTTGATGCCGATCGCGATTCCCAATTAGAGAGTCAAAAACTATTGCTTCAATTATATTTTCAATATAGGGTTTTAATACAGAAAACTTCATTAGGGCTTGTTCAATAAGCTGAAATGAATGATCTTTCCCTTTCTCTTTATCAAATTCTGGCTTAACAATAAGAAGGAGCTCAAGCCCATGAATCAATTCTTCATTTGCATTATCTTGCACAAACTCGCAGATACAGCCAGCTTTATAACCTTCATTTGCATTAGAAATGAAAGCAACATTGTAATCTACTACTCTTGCTCCTATCGCTTTACCTACTTTGCTTGCGATTACTTCACTCCAAAACTCCCAAGGATAATTCTTATAAGACTCTTTAAAGAAATAATTTCTCCCATCTGGCCTTTTATAGACCATTTTCATCCTTGTTCCTAGGGTGGTAGTATATTCCTGGCCATCCCATTCGGTTATGTCATATATCTTAGTGATATCCTTATACTCCATGCTTATTTAAAAATGAGTTCTCAGAAAACAGTTTGGCTTGCCCAATAACCTACTGTATAGCTATCATTTTTGATTACGGTGCCAGTTCTTCATCCACTTCACATTCTGTCTTAGTTACGCTTAAGATATCACGTTTCGTTACAGTCAAGTTGTGTGCTGTTTATCCTGGATTGGAAACTTCAGCAATTAAAATTCTTAAATGAGAATCTACCATGATATTCAATCAATTTCATCTTTCATTAATGCTTTTCCGGTGAATCCCGGACATTGTGCCGTAGGTAAGCCGATTTATTTTCTTTCTATCCTCCCGGCTATAGAAGGTATTATCGGTTGCCTCGTACCTTATCTTTAATCTGTCTCCATATTTCTTTTCAGCGTTCTTACGGCCAAGATACTTGAAGTAAGCCTTCTCTTCTAAGGAGAATGGTTCCATGTCTCCGCTAATTACCTTGATGAATCTTTCCTGGTCTTCAGTGAATGGAGTCAACTCACCAGATACAAGGCTTTCAAACCAATGACCCCATTTCTCAAGTATTTCGATCTCCTCAATGGAGAAGACTATCAGGTCACAGTCAATTTTAAATGACCCCTTCTCCTCAATAAACTCCTTATGCCTCTCCCGGTTGTCCATTAGTTCAATTAAGATTATCTACTCTCCCCAAACCCTAGCGATCCGGTCTTTAATCTTTTGCTCAAGTTTGTTAATCAACTTATAATTCATACCTACAATCTCTTTTTCCTCCATGAATTCTTTAATAAGCTGACTTTGTGTGCAAATATCTGGCATATATATGTGAATTTTACGGATAATCGGCATATTTAAGCCACTTCTTTGATTATCGCCGGTTATGTTTCTAATTTCCTGATATCTCGATTTCAGTTGTAGAAAGAGGAACTCTGGTAGCAGCATTCGATGATCTCTTGGATTGATAGCTACTAATGATTGATTACAAGTTGACTCTACCCTAAGTAGTGCTACTGAACCTCTTGTTTTACCTTGTCCGTTAAGTGCAATCAATACTGAGTTTACAGGAAGATATCTTGCATTTGAGTTGTTTAATCCAGTTTCAGTAATCCTTCCTTCACACTCAAAAATTTCCTCTCTATGAATGTCCCCTGAAACAAGCCATTTTATTGTTCCGCCTTTCCAATATTCATCAACAGATGTTTTAGGTGTGCCACCTGTAATTAGATCACACACCTCCCCCAACTCCACCACCGGCCACTCAGGATCGATATCAATCCTTGGCTTGTAGTTCTCCACAACCTGCCGAGCACCGTCAATTATCTTCTGGTAACTATCAATCTCCGCTACTATCTCTTCCTGGACAGATAATGGGGGGAGGGGGAGCTTAATAGACCCAATTTGAGTTAGTCTTAGAGATGGATAGTTTTGGTCATTTGTCAGTCTTTTTGCATCAACCTTACATAGCATGAAAAAAAGAAACTTATGATTTATTATTGCATCCTTAGCATTTATTGTAGCCAAATGGCTCGAAACATAACTATCAATACCAAGAATAACTCTATGATTTAAATATGTCGAAGCTCCACTTTTTGGGAAAAGTATAGTCCCCGATGGAAACAACTTCAATCCTTTAATCCCATCCTCATTTAGCTTGTCAGCAATTTCTGTTAGACACATCGTTAAATGAACCTTGCCCACATCGGAGGTTCTGCAAAACGGATATTTGCCGTTTTCGAAAAGGGAATTTTCTTGTGGAGCAGAATTTCCCGAACCGATAGACGCAACATCACTTAAAGGCACAAGTGGATATTTTGTACTTATTGCATTTATTGTTTTATACCAATCACCACTCAAACTAATATCATCACGACTAGTAACTCCAATCCTATCTACTATGGAGATTTTGGCATCTGAACCCAATGAAAGATCTCCACCTATAATGATTTGATTTTTAAAGTCTAAAATTAGATTGTACGTATAAGGTAAATCATTCTCTTTAATTGACCTTCTTTGTGCCCCTAAGTCAAATCCATCATTCTCAACCTTTACAAAGAGTATCTTATCAGTTTTCTTTGCCAGAACCTTATCGAGCCATAGTATTGAGGTTTTTACTCCTGAATAAGGATTGAAGACCCCGGCTGGTAGCGATATAACACCCACAAGACAACTCTCAACAAGTTTCTTCCGCAAGGCTTTGTACGCTTTACCTGACTGGAATATTATCCCCTCAGGAACAATAACTGCGGCTCTGCCATCAGGTTTGAGGTGATCTGCAATATAATCGACAAACAATACCTCACTCCTGTTCGAGGTTATCGAAAATCGCTTATGCGGACGTATACCTCCTTTTGGTGTCATAAATGGCGGATTGGCCAGTATAACATCGGCAAATTCATTCCAGTTGTCCTCGCTTGTTAATGTATCGTACTCATGGATTCTGGGTGAATGGAGGCCGTGGAGATACATATTTACAAGTGAAAGCCTCACCATATCAGGAGAAATATCATACCCCTTAATATTCCCGGCAATCCGGCTGCGCTCATCAGGTGTTAGCTTATCTCCTTTATAGTTCTTGCTGTTAATAATCAATTCAGACAGACTCTGTCCTTTTGATTCAAAGGTTCGAACGTCAGTCTGCGGGTCATAGTTGGAAGAGTTGTGTTTCAGAATATGCTTGTACGAAGAGATCAGAAAACCTGCTGTACCACACGCCGGATCAAGAATAACGTCATCCTTCTTCGGGTCAACAATGGCCACCATAAAATCAATAATATGCCTGGGCGTTCTGAACTGCCCTGCATCGCCCTGGCTACCAAGAACCGACAGAAGGTATTCAAAAGCATCTCCAAGTCTTTCGCTGTGGTCATATTTGAAATCGTTGATCGTTTTGAGGAATACCTTTAACGTTTCAGGATCACGGTACGGCAGATAGGCATTTTTAAAAATGTCACGGAACAGTTGTGGTATGTTCGGATTGATGTTCATCTTCGTGATAGCCTCGCTGTATAGAGCAAGTATTTCGTAACCGCCCATCCGGGGGTCGAAGATCTTCCTCCATGCGTATTTCTCAAATTCCCCTTTGAAAAAAGACCTCTCCCCACCAAGTTCCTCCGCCTCCATGTCCATGTCATCCATGAACTTATAGATTAAGGCAATTGTAATCTGTTCTACCTGTGATTTTGGATCGGGTACCTTGCCAACAAGTATATCCCGGGCAGTATTAATCCTGTTTTTTGTTTCTACATCAAGCATCCTAAGAAGATAAAAATTTATTCAATGGCACATAATCCTGTATGTACTCCGGAATCAGTTGCCGCCACCTTGCAGGAACAGCCTTAAATACTTCAAGTGGCAGTACCGGACTGACTGCCAGGTCGGCATAACGCCTCTCGTTGATTATCTGCCGTACCGAGTCATTAAGAATATACGTTTTGAAGAAATACCGCAATGTAACTATATCGTCCTTATTATCGGGTTTGTAATCGGAAATGAATTTTGCAAACTCCTCATCGAGCAGTTCCTCTTTGGGTTTGATATACGGAATGAGCCCGAAAATATACTCTATCATCTCCCTTATTGTTACCCGGCGATCCTGTTTAAGTGACTTGCGAAGTTTATCGGGTGTATAGAATTCCTCCGGCTTGTTCATAATATTCTTCTGCAGGTAATCGAGAACCTTGTCCCAATTTTCTGCCTGAACATTCTCCCTTATAAACTCATCCGATTTGACGGTATCCTCAAACTTCTCGAACAGCATTCTGTCAATCCGCATTCCCTCAATTCCAACAGCTTTCTCTTGCAGCACCCTCAGAATATCCTCATCGAAAGTCTCAAATTCCTTCAGGTCAATTGTTGGTCCGGGCGTTTGTACGGGCCGGGTTGCTTTGTGTGGCAGTTTGAGAATCTCATCATAATTGAACTTTTCCTCGAAGTATTCACAATTGCCAAAGAAATCAAAGAGTTTGAAAACCTCCTTCTCTGTTGAACCGGCTTCCCTTTTCAAATCCGGTTCGGTAATCTGATCGCTGAACTTATGCTTCCTTGTGCCCCTACCTTTAATCTGGACGAAATCGGTTGGTGAGAATATCGGGCGCATAAGGCATATATTGAGTATGTCTGTGCAATCATATCCTGTGGTCATCATGCCCACCGTCACACATACTCTTGCTTTGCTCGTTCTGTACCAGGGGAGGTAGTTTGCGGTTCCCAGAAGATTATTGCTCTTATCGGAAAAGTTTATAGTGTATTGCTGTGCATCAGGGATTACCGATGTTACCTGAACAGCGAAATCGGAGTTATACCTGCCGGGAAAAATTTTATGAGCTATCTCATTGAGCAGTTGAGTAAGTTTTGCTGCATGATTCTGAGAAACAGCGAAGATGATTGATTTGCCGACCTCTCCGCTTATCGGATCGAGAAGTGCATTTTTAAGGAAAGTGGTGCAGAACAGCCTGTTAGTGTCCTCTGAAAAGAACTTCTTTTCAAAATCACGATGAAAGAAAGACTCATCCTCTTCTTTGCCCTCCTCAATCTCCAATACTACCGAGTACCCTTGGTCAGATAACAGTTGCGTTGTAACATCAGTGCGGGCATCAACCACTACAGGGTTAATAAGGTAGCCGTCCCTTACACCGTCGATTAGAGAATACCTGAAGGTAGGCTGACCCGATTCGCACCCAAAAGTACGGTAGGTGTCAAGCAACAAGCGCCTTTCATACTCACGCTGATCGTTATGTTTTATTGTGTCGGGATCGACTCTTTTCAGATAGTCTTTTGGTGTTGCTGTTAGACCGAGTTTATAACCAATAAAGTACTCAAAAACTGCCCGGGCATTACCGCCAATCGACCTGTGTGCCTCATCGGAAATTACAAGATCAAAGTCTGTTGGTGAGAAGATCTTTCTGAACTTATTGTCAAAGAGAAACGACTGAACCGTGGATACGACTATTTCTGCCTTTCGCCACTCTTCACGACTTTCCTTGAAAACTACTGTCTGGTAATCATTCCTCAGATACTCATTAAACGCCTTTCTGGCCTGTTCCTCGAGCTCGAGCCTGTCGACAAGGAATAATACCCTCCCGGCATTACCGGTGCGCAGAAACAGCTTAATTATAGCTGCAGATGTAAGTGTTTTGCCTGTTCCGGTAGCCATTTCAAAAAGGAACCGGTCCTGTCCGTTCTTCACAGCATCCTGAATTGCCTGAATTGCCTTCAGCTGGTATGGCCTGAGGAGTCTGAGTTTATTGACATGGATGTAATCTGCCCTGGTTGCCGTGTCTCTCCACCTTGGGTCCTCAGCGTATTGGGGTTTCTGAGTCAATGCAATGTAGTCCTCTCTTACGAGTTCTGAAATCAGGTTTTCAGTATTTGGCTTATAACGAGAGAATCCTTCCACTGAATTAGGATCCGGGAATTTTGTGATGATATACGGATTCCCTTTTTCAAGGTCCCAGAAATAGTGGAGGTTGCCGTTGGAAAGGATAATGAACCGGCAATTCATTGATTTGGCATACTTCCTTGCCTGTTCCTTGCCTGCAAGTGGGTTTTTGGCTTCCGATTTGGCTTCAAGGACAACCAGCGGGTATCCTTTGTCGTCAAGAAGGAGATAATCAATGAATCCGCTGGAGGTATGCTCAAAGTCCTCACCCCAGGAATTCTGAAGGCTGCCAGTTATTTTGACCTGGTTCTCGAAGACCACATTGGCCTTGCCAGAATTGTCATCGACAAGCCTCCATCCTGCTTCCTCAAGCAGCTTGTTTATCTTGATACGTGCCCGGGCTTCCTTCAAAGACATTGCAAACCGTGTTGTTTTGTATTGGCGACTAAAGTTAAGAAATAATATAATCGTGTGCTCAACAAAAACTTTGAACAGGAATTATGGACTAAGAAAATATGAAAATTGAAATCCCAAGACGAAATCAGTTCCAATGTGAATACGGTTCTATACTTTATTTAAACCAATCCTTTTTCTTTGTGCCTTACTCTATTTCTCAATGCAATATAGAACAGGTAAAGCAATACTGAAATTATTGTAACTTACAGTTAATACGTAATAATTGTACACAATCTGATAAGATAAAATATCCCAGTGCAAATTTCTATAGTTTCTTTGGAATGAAGTATTTAGTGAAATAGTTAAAATAAATACCGGATATTCTTATCTAATAAATTTATATCTTTGTATTAAGCATCAAGAATTCTTAAATGGATACCAACCGAGTTAACACCGCGGTGGTAAGACGATGTGGACAGTCTGTCAAAAATGTTATATCCCGACATCCAGATTGAGCTTGATGTGAAAGGTTCTTTAAGTGTTTAATATAAACTTTTTGCATTATGGAAAAACAGGAGACGAGTGTAACTCAAACAATGTTTTGGATTCAGAGATTCAAAAGCAGTCCAGATTATGGTCATATGAGATTCAAGAAACTTCAGAAGGAATTTGGTGGCTACCCACCTTTTGATATGGATGAATCCCTGATTGATGAGGTCGATTTAGACACATTTAATAAAACAGAAGAGACCAGAATCACATTATTTGTCAGTGCTCCATTATTTGGAATAAATCCCAAGCCTTACAGAATACCAAATTTTTTATTAGAAGATAAGATTGTAGCAATTTTGCATCGAGCTTCTTTTTCAATAATTGTTGGCGGTCTTAGCATTTATCTTATTACAGCAGGTGCACCAAAGTACAATATGACGAAACTGGCTTACTTCGAAAATGAAGAAATTTAATAATAAGCCATTTTAACAGCATTTTTAAGCTAGAAGAATTAACAACAAACTAAGACTTGTAAATATGTATTATATCCATATTAAGCGGCAATGTGATATGGAAATTCCTACTGAACCAGAAAAATAATATTAAGCAGTGGATAAACTTATCTCCGATTACAGACGCAAATACTTACAAGAATCGAAATTAATTTTATACGAACTTAATGACAGGAGTGAATATCTGGTTTTTCGGTTGAAAAATAAGAATGAAACTTACAAGGGAGATTTAAATATTTAACCTTGATGCTAATATGAATTCAAATTATATTAATATTACGTAAGAAATAGAAAAGAAATTCCCATTCACTACTGCATTAAACTAAGTTACTTATGAAAACTTCCATGTTATTTGTAATAATATTTATAATAGTTGCAATTTTCTATGCAGGTCTTGCTGCTTTTACAACGATTTTCTATAAGAATAAGTTTATCGCTCATTTAAGTAACCTGGAAATCAAAATTTTGAATAATGAAGCTACGTTTGGAGACCGAATAAAAATCTTTTTTGCAAACCTCTTTGCGAGTTATGCTGCCATGCCTATATACATAATTGCTGCGTTAATTACAGTGATTATTTCGTTGATTAGGTAGATCGGCATCAGTCTCAAGATGTACTCAATTTTGTATCTCAACAGATAAGATAAAATACCACTAAGCAGACTCCAAGAAATACAAGTACAAATACTGAAATCACGATAAAATTCAATACTCTATCATGCGTTTTCTTCTTTGCTACTTTTGCGGGGCGTTCTTTTTCCTCCTGCTCTCTCTGTTTCAGCCTTTCCAGAAATCTTTCTGAATTATCGATCTCGTATTGTTTCGTTAATATTCCATTCTCAAAAACAAGAAACAAATCATTACTGTAAAGGGAAGAAAAACCCTTATGCACATAATCCAGAAGTTCCCCTTTTGGTATCCTGATTTCTCCGGTAAACCAATCTGCGAAAACCTTATTTTGTCCCGGGAATAGATAGTTAATATCCGCTGTAATATCCTCTGCAATATAAGCAGTAAGACCTGTCAGGTACAATTTATTATCCACTACCTCCCACTGTCCACGATACCCTCGCCAGCAGTCAGTTGAGGGTGAAACAAATTTTATATAACCCCTATTCTGCAGATAAAGGTTCAATGGGAGTGATGCCATCCAAATCTCTTCTCCATTAAAAAGGAGCCTTTCTCTTGCTTGTGCTGTCAACTTGAATATTTAATATGTAACTACCCTGTAAGTATCCCCAATACTCCTACAAGTTAAAATTGGACAAAAGTGTCTAACTTTAAACTTGTATATGAAAAAGACTAGACTACTGACCTAATCCACATCGCTATTTAATTCATCAAGCACTTTCTTAATTCCTTCAATAACTGATTCTGACGAACCACAAACAGCCCCTAGAAATAGCGAATCACCTTCATAGGAATTATTTATTTCGAGATATTCCCATTCATTCTTAAATTTAACGAAGCGAACAATATTATTATCCTCTAATGGAAATTGGTTGTGAGAATAATAGACATCTATTATCGATGAATAAGCAAATTCGCTTTCTGGGGTTAGGATTAACCTGTCTAGTGAAACTTCAATACAATCCTGATCTTTTGGACAGCTTCTTATATTTGTCGGAAATGCTTGTGGCATCATTATTTTCTGAATCTCATACATAGTCTTTTTTCTTTTTACTGCAGAACTTAGGAATTTTTGGGTAATTAAAACATCTAGTTATGACTAAATGCATTGTCATTGCGATAATAATACGTGCCGAATACAACAATTTTAATTCTTGGCAGTAGCTGATTTGTAAAAGCAAAATGCCAGTTCGTTTTTATTGACAAGTTATCCGATCTGTATATGTAGACCTTTTCATTATTTGGACCTTTTGCGACTTCTGTTGGTGAACCTCTTAATACTGGGAAGTAAGTTTTTGCTTCCTTCAATCTTATCTTCGCAGGAAAAACCCATGATTCAAGAACTCCAAAATATTCTACTAGGTCCGATGTTTCAAGGTAATAAGTGCATGTATTACCGTTAAGTGTTATATTCTCCCAAACGTATTTCATATGATTACCTGAAACCTCAGTGCTGTAATCTGGACCAAGCTCCTCAATTTTTTCGTTTAAGATTTTTTCAAAGTCATATGGTGTTGGTCTTGTTAATTCATTTATTTTTTCTTCTGAAGCTAAGTTGGTACTGAGCTCCAGCTCATTACTTACTTGTCTCCCTATCTCGGAATCTGTGATTTCAAAGTCCATTAGCTCGAACCCATCAGAAAACTCAAAGACCGAAGCAAAATCAACTTGACTATATTTAGTTTTATCTTCTGGACTCTTGCAAAAAGTCATCTTCGTTAAGTAATTTCCTTCAAATCGAGCTACAGAAAAGGCATCTTCACTCTTATCTACTTGATTAATCATTTCTTCAAACTGGCTGAATATAGCCGAAGTATTAAGTATCTCTTCCACGTAGAGTGGTTCATTCAATAGATGGCTGGTAATAAGGCTGATTCTATTCCCCTCTTCATCCTTCTGTGTATAGAATGCTATTTTTTTCATAAATGGAACTCTGGAGTGAACCTCCTCCCATATCCACTTAAAGTCGCCTGCATATCCCTTTCTCCCAATATAGCTGTGTTTAGGTTTACCAAAAGCTTGTGTTAAACTATCTAAGGTGGATTGATAAATTTCCTGTAGGATAATTATCTTGGTATTATCCTCGGCATTTCTTAGTTGAAGTCCCATATATTGTTTTTTGAAGGTATTAATAGTCAAAGCTGCTTGATGATAAGGTCTTTTTTGAATACAAAAGAATTCTAACAATTCTGGTATCTCGTACTATTAGAAGGATGCACTCAAACTTACACATAATTGCGCATGAGATTAACCTCACATATAATTGCTTCATTGACCTTCTATCCTTTGTTTTAATCGGCTTTCCAAATAATTGTTACCCCCTTTTAGTAAATTGAGGATAACCAGCGCTTCCACATGGTAGGAATGCCTCTTTTCAATATCCCAATGCTCAGGAGTCTTTTCCAGATTGGTAATCCGGTCCGCTAATTTTACAACCCATACCTCATGCCTTTGTTGTCGAATCCGGTCGAGACTGTCCTTCATTTGCTCTGAAGGATCCAGTTTGACATTCTTAGTAAGGGCAAGAACCCCCTCCGCAACATCAACTCCAAACTCCGATTCCAATTCCTTATAAGTCGTAGAGGTATCTTCGAGAGTATCATGCAAGAGCGCAACCTGAACAGCATATTTCATGTCGAAGTCCGGGGATTCCATGCATCCTGCCAGAACTTCCATTGCTACATTACAAACATGAACTATATACGGAAGATCTGTTCCAGGCACCTTCTGGTTTATCTCTGAATGCTTCCGGGCTGCGAATTCCAGGGCTTTTCGGTATGAGGACTGCAAACTGAACATAACTAACTATCACTGCAAGTTACAAAATATTCGCTCACAGACCATGACAGCATTGGAGGAAAATTGCTCCGGCAAAGCAATTACCAGCTTTTTTCCTGCCCATTAATCCAATCTCTTGGTTTGTTGATTGGCATTACATAAATCTACTGCGAATAAAAATTCCAACACTCAAAGGAGGCGTTGAATTGTTAGTGTGAGGAAAGAATTTAATTACTATTCCATTTCTCTGCGATAGAGGCAGTCAGCACTTTTTTGTAAATTTGATGTGAGATTACGATTAACTAATAGTTGTTGCCAGAACAATGATTCTATTTTCATAAGTCTTTGATTGGCGATGCTTACCAAATCATAAATGAATGGATGATCCAAATTATGAACTTATCGGGTTGCAGAAAGAATTAAGAAGATTTTTTCTTCGTGCGGTTAATTTCAATATTAAACAAGTATCACATGAAGGAATCAGTTACTTCAACAAGGATCTTTATGAACTTGAGAGTTACCTGACGCTACTTAAGTATGAATATAAAGTTAACCTGAAGCTTGATACAAGGTACTTTTCTGCGAACATTCTCAACAGCTTTACCAGGAATCCAGAGCAATTCAGGAGTTATGATTTATCTCTTCCTTTTCTGATACACTTGTGTCAACAAATCGAACATGATTCTGAAAATCTGGTCAAGGTAATTGAGAATTTCATTTCGGGAATAGTGCGAAAATTGTCTTATCCTGACTTAGTGCTCACAAAAACTGGGACAACCAGGTGTTTCACTAATACAAGATTTGGCCTTAGTGAATTACGAAAATTCGGACTGGTTTATAATGAAGAAGTAATTAAAGGTATTTCCAAAAGGGTTATGCTTCCAACTCCTCTCGGATACTTAATTACACTGCATCAAATAACCGAACATAGAATGAAACCGCACCAGTTTCTGCCAGCTAAGAGTGATGCCTTTTCCTTTAACAGACCTCTCAATAAATCACTCACGTATTTATTTAATTCCGGAAATGAGTTCTTAAATAGCATCATTAATAAATTTTCTGATACCAAAGAAATTGAGCGTCTTTTAAAAGATGTTCTGGATTCCTATTATGATCATGTTCTTCCATTTATTAAAATAAGAGAGGACGGTATTCAGGTACAAGAAAAAGAGCTCAAAAATTCAATGAATAAATACTACAAAATGCTGAGGGACCACTACGAATTAAGTTATAAACTTAAAAGAATACTCCTGGATTACCTGGAAAAGAATAAATCGAATCAATCAAAATATTAACTGAATACGTCATTAATAAGTCGAAAGAGGGATTCTTCTTAAAAAGTTCATATCATTTCAGTACCTTGCTCTTCATGCAATAATCATCTTATGGCCTCTAAGAAAACTTAGGAAATATAGTAGAGTAGTACAAATTGCACATCCCCACCACCTTCACCGCAACGCGATAAAAAAACCGGCGCTGTCACTTAAGCAGCGCCGGTCATCGCATCAGCTGAACAGGCCTCTACCTCTTCGGCGTCAGTTTGAAGTTTCTTACCAACCGGTTTGCCTCAACAACCTTAATGCTTTCGTAAGTTACAGTGTCATAGCCTTCCTTCGTTGCATGCAGTGAATATGTCCCTGCAGGAACACCGATGATTGCATATTTGCCAAGCGAATCGGTGAACGCGGTTGAAATTACCGTATCCTGCCTGAGCCATACTGCAGCGTTGGGAAGCTTAACAAGCGCTGTATCGGTAACCACCCCCTCAATACGGCCGGCCGTCGAATTATTCACGGCCCTTATTACCGGTTTGAAGATGAACCCTCTGATACCTGCGGGAGTGAACGGATTACCCTGCAGGAGGAACGACCGCGACAGATCGAAGTCGAGAAGCAGTTCGCTGGTCAGTCCGTCGGCAACCGTCAGTGCCGGCCGAATAAATATCTTGATACCGGTCTGCGGACCGCTCGGGATTTTAAGCTTGTAATCGCCCCCCTCCTTAACCTTAACGCCTGCCTCATCGACATAAAGCCTTACAAGGTCGTATTTTCCTTCGGGTATCTCAATGTCAAGCAATTCCGCAACAACACCATTCCTCAGGTCGAGCAGATTGAATGTCTGAGGTTCTTCGGAAACGACAATAAACGGATTGCCATCATCGATTCCGTCGCCTGCCCTCCTCAGTTCAACCTTTGTAATGGTTACAGTTGCCGATTCGATAAGATCCATCGGAAACGGTGCGTCGGTAACATTAACCACCAATCTGCCGTAGCCGTCACCGCTTCCCGCCTTGTTGCACGCCGGCATAAGTACTACTGCCGCCACTGCAAGTATTAACAATAACTGGTTTTTCATATTCTGAAGTTTTGGTTTATGAATCATTTAATGATCCAAAACTATCCCCCCGAAGATGAACTTATCATGAATTTTCAGGAAAAGTGAAGAAAAAATTTGTGCCGGAACCCTCGACCGAGGTAACCGATATGGCGATACCGTGAAAATCGGCTATTGCTCTGGTAATGGCCAGGCCAATTCCTGTTCCGTCGGTCTCGCGGCCATCGCGGCTTTTGAACCGCGAAAAGAGGTTTGCTATCTGTACTTCCGACAATCCGCGGCCGGTATCTGATATGGTGACAGCAAGCTTTCCCTCTTCCTCCCCGCCCGTTACAAGTACCCGGCCCCCGGTTCCCGTATTCTTTATACCATTATATATTACGTTGTAGAACATTGAGAACAGGAGCTCGCGGTTAGCAGGGCCGAAGGAGTAACTGCCGGGGCAGCTGCTTTCAAGCTTAACCCCCTTGTCTTCAGCCACCGGTTCAAGCTCGGCAACAATGGAACCTATTATCTCGCCCGGGATAACCACCTCCTGCTTCAGGTACTGGCTGCTTTCGATGCGTGCTATGGTAAGCAGAGAGTTGACAAGGCTCTGGAGGCGGTGTAGGGTCTTAAGCGATTCACTCACCTTTGAAGCCAGCTCAGTGTCGAGGTCTTTCGTTGAAAGCAGATTTTCAAGCTTGCTCCGGATAATCGATATGGGGGTCATAAGCTCGTGCGAGATATTGACAGTGGTCTCCCTCTCCTTCCTGAACAAATCCGCTATCTGTGTCATCTGGTCGGAAAGGGCTTTATCAAGCTTCAGAAAATCGGATGTTGAAGTGTTTACAGGCCTCGTGTCGAATCGCCCGGGAGTGTTGTTATCCTTCAGCTTGGCGGTAATGCGGTCGAGCGGGGCAAGAAGAACTCCTGTGGACTGAAGGTCGGCAATAAGGGTAACCACCACAATGATGATAATGAAAAAGGTGATTATACGAGAAATGTTTCTCCTTGCAAGCATTATGCTTTCAATGCTTTTGCCAACCTCGAGGAGATATGGATCGCCGTCAATGACGAGCGAGTAGTTCAGAACCCTGTAGTCAATCTCTTCATCATCGATAAGGCGGGCAGCGGCATAAATCACATTTATGTCCTCAGGCGACTCCATTCTTTCGAGGCTGACAAACTCCTCTTTCAGGATATTGTAACTGCCAAACGCATCGGTTGAATCAGAACCGATAAAAGGCTCAATACCAATATCGAGAATCAGGCTTATAACCTGTTCGCGTTTGCGGATCAGATCGTTATCTATCTGCCTAAGGTTGATGCGCTCAACCATCATGGGCAGGAAAATAAGGAAGAGAACCGAAACAGCAAGTTTCGATATGAGGTTAAAGAGTGAAAGCTTGAATTTCAGTTTCATTCTTTCAATGCACCTTTTCCGGCCCGCCGGCTGTGACCCGGTAGCCGACCCCCCTTACGGTTTCAAGCCAGGGGGTTTCAGCGTGGGCGTTAAGTTTTTTCCTGAGGTTTTTTATATGAACGTCAATGAAGTTGCTATCGTACTGGTCATCGAGAATATTTCCCCAGATATGCTCGTATAGCTGATGCCTGGCCAGCACCCTCTCTCTGTTAAGTACAAGATAATGAAGCAGATCGAACTCACGTCGGGTAAGCTCAACGTCACTGCCGTTACAGGTGAGGCGGCGCGACCGGGGTTCCATTTCAAACCTGCCAAGTGTTATTACCGGGTCGGTTATTCTGAATTTACGGCGGGCAACGGCGTTTATCCTCGACAGAAGCTCGGGCAGGGCAAACGGCTTGGCGAGGTAGTCATCGGCGCCAAGGTCAAGTCCCTTAACCTTGTCCTCTACCGACCCACGTGCCGTTATGATAATGAATGATGCCTCGCTCCCCTGCTTCCTGGCCTCGGAAATGAGATCCAGCCCCTCATAATCAGGCAACCCCAGGTCGAGCAGCACAAAGTCATAAAGATTCACTGCAATTTTTTCAGAGGCGTCGGTGCCGTCGGAGGCAAGGTCGCACAAATAATTCTCTGATCTGAGGAATGATGCTATCTCTTCAGCAAGGGCCTTCTCATCTTCAACGATCAGTACATTCATTTTGTAAAGATCAGAAAATGGTGAAATATACTGATGCCAGAAGCAGAAACCCCCTGGATGAGGCGTATGCTTCGTTTAGCGGCAGTATGTATCCTGCCTCAATCTCAACAGAAAATTTGCTGAAATTCAGCGATACAGGCAGGCCGAAATCGGCCTCAAGCAGTCCGAAGCCCGTTGAATACACGGTTTCATTATTTGTTTCAATCCTCCGTCCGGGCTTACCAAATGGCGGGAATGTTGAGTAAATGGTGTCGGTTGTGGTAATTGTTCCGGCAGTGGTAATTGTTCCTGCAATAATATTAATGTATGGGTCGAAGCTGATACTGGCCCTGCCCCTGAAAATATCGGGAGTCTGAAAGTACCTCGAGTTCCTGAACTGAAAATAGGCCTCAGAATACTGTGATATCAGTCCACCCGCAGATATCTTCGAGTAGAGTATCCTCCAGTCGACTCCGAGGGTTGCGTCGGCGTAAAGAAAGTTGCCGAAAAGGGTATCCCTCAGTGCCTCAGCCATATGATAGCCGTAAACACCGGCCGAAATATCGAACCACGTATTGAAGGTATGGCTGTATGAAACTGAAGCGTTGGCCAGCGGAAAGGGGGGTGAAAACCCCGAAAGATGAACTGACGACAGGGAAATAAACAACTCACCCGTAACCGCATAGGTAAGAGCCGAGTATAGGTATGGCTGGTTTTGTGAAATGGTGGAACCAAGGTATATCATATTGGAGCCAAACCCGATACCGCCATAGAAACCTTTACCTGATTTTTCTGCCGGGGCTGCCGTATCGGCCGCTGCTGCCATTTTCCCCGTCTCCGGCTGGGAATGAACGGGTTGCTGTAACAGCAGAAATGCCGCTAACATCGCTGCTCCATTTCTTATAAGGAAAAACCCTGATGCCATGACGACGGTTGTTGAGTTATCTTCCTCCCTTTTTGCCGGCACCTGCCGGTTTACCTACACCCTTGGGAATGACCGAACCGCCCGGACGAACTATCACCGGCGGCCTTGCCCCGGTAGCCTTGCTCATGTCGGGCCTTGCACTCTTTACCTGCTTCACTGCTTTGTCCTGATTGCCGGTGGCCTGGTTGCGGGCCTGCCTGGCAACACCCTTACCCTGGTCTCCGGCTAACCCGCTGCGGGCCTGCCGGCTAACCTCATTGCCTTTGTCGTCTGACACAGCCCTGTTACCTGCCTCCTTTGACTCAACCTTAGACTTTAGCGTGTCGGAAGTAACGGTAACAGTCTGTGCATCCGTTGTACCTGCCACGAAAATGACCAGTACGGTTGCCATTGATATTTTGAGCAGAGTTTTCATAACCCTTTTGCGTTGCTTATGCAAATATAGTTAATTTATTGAACTGAAACTGTTTAACATAATTATGCCTGTGCATCTCCCTCAAAAATAGAACCCTGAAAATGAAGAACAGATGAACACCTTCCCCCGATTTCCTCCCTTACTGTGTTAAAAAGACAAAAAAATAAGGTGTATCTTATACACTTTACCCGGGCCAATTGCTAAATTGCACTGTGCGAATTAAAACAATAACGACCATGAACTTCCGTACCTGTTTCACCATTGCGCTGCTGGCAGCAGCATCAGCAGTTATGTCGCAGTCGCGGCAATCAGGAAATGCACCGGCAGGCGAACGTCAGCAGGCTCAGCAGGCTGAGTTTACTTTTACTGTGGTTCCGGTTAATATTACCGGTCCGACAGCCAACCGGGTCAATGTGGGTTATGCCGGCGAAGGTTATACTGCTGAGGAGATTCATACCCTTCAGGGGCACGTAAAGACGGCGGTCGAGTATATGGCCACCGATATTCTCTACACGAGGCCCTACGCGAGGTATTTTAAATTTATGAATATATACCGCATCGATCTCGTGAGCCCCGAGTCGGGCATTAGCCAGGCGCCATCGTTCGGGCAGCCGATGACAAAGGAGGTAAAGAATGCCATTGGCGGGGCACGCGACAACGACCGTCTGGGCTGGGTAGACGGACGGCTGGCCGAGCAGATGTTTGTGCAGGCCGCTGCCAAAGCTGAAATAGATGAGTTCAACTGGAAATACGCTGTTCTGAACAATGCGGCATATCATAATTCCGGGGGGCGCCACGTGGTGTTCTCATACAACTACGGCAGGGAGATAGCCCTGCATGAAGCGGGCCACGGGTTCCACCAGCTTGCCGATGAGTATTACGGAAGGGGTACTTATGAGCGGCAGGAACCGAGGCAGGTGAATGTGACAGCCGATTCAACAGGCGCGAAATGGAGCCACTGGATGGGGTATGTCGATGCCGATACGGTGTGCGGTACTGTTGGTGTTTACGAGGGTGCCATTTATGTCGACAAGGGGGCCTACAGACCGACGCCCAACAGCAAGATGGGGTGGACAAGCGACCGGCGGCCCGCGTCGTTCAATGCCATTTGCCGCGAGAAGATCATACTCGATATTTACGAAATCGTGAGGCCGCTCGACGTGTTTGCCGACACTGCCGGTGTACTGGTCAATCCTGCCTCGCTGTGGGTGAAGCCGGTCGACCCTGCCGTGGTAAAGGTCGACTGGTACGTGAACGGTACCCTCGTGGCCGAAAAGGGAGAAGCCTCTCTTTCACTGAAACAGATTGCACGCAAAAAAGGGACCTATACCGTAAAGGCTCATGCCTATGATGAGGTGGTTAAGCATGCCTTTTCCGACAACAGGAATCCCCATCCGCTCGACCTGGTGCGCCGCGACCTCGACAAGCTTCAGCAGGAGGTTACCTGGGTCGTTAAGGTAACAAAGGTACCGAAGCGATAGAGGTTACTTCTTAACCTTAATCTCAATGCGGCGGTTAAGGGCCTTGCCCTGTGCCGATTCGGTGTCGGCCACCGCCGGTGCCCCTTCGCCCAGTCCGGTGCAGGTAAGCCTCTGCCTGTCGATGCCGGCAGCCACAAGTCTCTCTGCCACAGCCACTGCCCTTTCAAGGGATATCCTTCGGTTGTCGGCTTCAGACCCTTCACTGTCGGTATGGCCGACAATTTCGACTGGAGCATCACCCAACTCCTTCAGCACAGCCGCCAGGGTATCGACAGAGGGGAGCGAATAGGGCTGTATTTCACTGCCCCTGTAGCTGAATCTCAGGTAGAGCACCGACTCTCCCTTGCCTGCCAGATCTTCATGCAGGCCTTCAGCAGTGACAACCTGATTAATCTCAGCCTTCTCAATTATGCGCAGAGTGTAGTAAAAATCCCCTGCCGACAGGTCGGCCCATACCTCCACATTATCCTGCTGGAAAAGCATGCAGAGCTTGGTTTCGTCGTGGGCACACATCTTCGCCCCCTTCTCTCTGGCAATTGCGGTAAACCCGGCCAGAATCTTCGCCGGCGTAAGGTCAACATCGCTCTCGTAGTAGTAAAACAGCATCCTGCCTGAAATAACCATCTCCTTGCCTGTCTCATCGTAAAACGGATGGGTTGAAGGCTCGCGAACGTCATATTCAAGCAGCTTGAATCCCTTCAGGCGGGGAAACAAGGGGTGGTCGGAGGAACCCGGGGTGTCCTGGCCCCTTATAAGAAGCCCGCAGCATAAGCCGGTTAATGCAAATATCAATGACCGTTTCATATCGTGAGGTATATATGTCGCCGCAACGGAATACACTCAGTGAATGGTCAGTAAAAGATAGGAAATTACGGAATACCAGTCAAGTTTTTTTACCGCTTCACCTGCTCATTGTCACCCCCACCGAACCGATATTGCCGCCCATAGGCGGGTTCACCTTGCGGATGCGGACTGTGGCCCTCGTTATTGACGGCAGGTTGCGGTAGAGCGAATCGAGAATGCGGGTGGCTATGTTTTCAAGCAGATACGACTTCAGGGCCATCTCCTCCTTCACAGTGCGGTATGCAACCTGGTAGTCGGTTGCATCCTCAAGCCTGTCACTGACGCCGGCCTTATCCATCTCTGTCTCTATCTCAAGGTCTACCAGGAAACGGTTCCCCACTATCTGCTCCTCGCGGTAATGCCCGTGGAAGGCATAAAACTCCATGTTCTCAATATGAATCAGGCCCATATCAGCTATATTATTGACATTAAGAAGGTTGTGAAATAATTAAAATAAAGATGTAAATTTATTTGGTTTATAATATAAACTACTTTATATTTGCAACATGTTTAAAACTTTTTCTGTCACCAAAAATAAATAAATATTATGGAACACGATGAGAAATTGATGTCAGGAGAGGAGAGTCTCCGTATCATTACCGACATGATTAACAGAACACGTGGCAATATCAGACACGCCAGCTTTCACCTTCTGCTGTGGGGATGGCTTGTTCTTCTCTGCAGCCTGGCCGACTACCTTATAACGAATTTTACCTCCTTCGATAAATCATACTACATATGGTGGCTCACCATTCCGGGTGTATTTGTTTCACTGGCCTACGGCTACACCAGGGGGAAGAAACAGACCGTTTACACCTATACCGACAGGGTTTATATGTGGACATGGTTAGCCCTGCTGCCAACGGCGGCGATAATGATTGTCATGCTTATTGGCAACAATGTATATTTTCTGGGATCATTTATGCTGATGCTGGTAGGTATGCCTGCCTTTATGTCGGGGATAATGATAAGGTTCAGACCTCTGATTCTGGGCGGTATCAGTTTCTGGGTACTGGCCCTGGTCGGTCATTTTTCCGGTCCCCATATTGCATCCCTGTCAGTTCCTGCAGCAATGCTTCTGGGGTATCTTATTCCGGGTTACATGCTGCGCAAAGAGGAGAACAATGGTACAGTTTAAGGAACTCGACCCGCTGCTCCACTCCCAGCTCAGACTGGCAATTATATCTCTCCTTATGGGTGTGGAGAGAGCTGAGTTCACATGGATAAGGGAACAGACGGGTTCAACTGCCGGTAACCTCAGCATACAGATAGGAAAACTTAAGGAGGCCGGCTATGTGGAGGTATCAAAAGGATTCAGCAACAATTATCCTCAGACCCTGGTCTGGATCACCGGGCTGGGGAGGAGGAGGTTTGCCGAATATGTTGAGGCGATACAGAATTACCTGAAAACCTGATACCATCACAGGGCTCAGGGATGGAAAATTACAAATGAACGGTGGTTCCCTCGTAAAATCATCATACTTTTGTACTCTTCTAAACTGAGTACCGATGAGTGATGCCAATGCGAGGGTTGAACCGAAACCACAGTTGAATTTCATTGAACAGATTGTTGAGGATGATTTGAGGGCAGGCCGTAACGAGGGCAGGGTGGTAACCCGGTTCCCACCCGAACCGAACGGCTACCTTCATATCGGTCATGCAAAGGCTATATGTCTCGACTTCGGTATGGCTCTCAAATACGGCGGAAAGTGTAACCTCCGCTTCGACGATACAAACCCCATCAAAGAGGAACAGGAGTATATCGATGCCATTAAGGAGGACGTGAAGTGGCTCGGTTTCGACTGGGAAGACCGTGAATACTACGCCTCCGACTATTTCGGCAGGCTTTACGATTTTGCCGTCGACCTTATCAGGCGGGGACTGGCCTATATTGACGACCAGTCATCGGAGGAGATAGCCTCACAGAAGGGAACACCAACACAGGCCGGGCAGCACAGTCCGTTCCGTGAGCGCCCGGTTGGGGAGAACCTCGACCTTTTCGAACGGATGAACCGCGGTGAGTTTCCCGAAGGAGCCCGCGTGCTTAGGGCAAAGATCGATATGACATCGCCCAACATGCACATGCGCGACCCTGTCATTTACCGCATTATCAAGGCCCCACACCACCGTACCGGAACAAAATGGAATGTATACCCCATGTATGACTTTGCCCACGGGCAGAGCGACTACTTCGAGGGTGTCACACACTCTCTCTGCACACTCGAGTTTGAGGTGCACAGGCCGCTGTACGACTGGTTTACCGACCAACTCAGAACCGGCGACTACAGGCCGCGACAGATCGAGTTCAACCGCCTTAACCTTACATACACCGTTATGAGCAAGAGGCTGCTGCTGCAGCTTGTTAACGAAGGAAGGGTAAGCGGATGGGACGACCCCCGCATGCCTACCCTCTCGGGGATGAGGCGCCGTGGCTATACCCCCGAAGCAATACGCAATTTCATTGGCCGTATCGGCTACACCAAGGTTGAAGCGACCAACGATGTGGGACTGCTTGAATATGCCGTGCGCGAGGACCTTAACCGGCATACCCCGAGGGTGTTTGCAGTTCTTAATCCTTTAAAGGTTGTCATTACCGACTACCCCGAAGGCCATGTCGAAGAGGTTGAATTAGTCAACAACCCCGAAGATGAGTCGATGGGAACCCGAAAGGTGCCGTTTGAAAGGGAGATTTTCATTGAGAGAGATGACTTCATGGAGACACCTCCGCCGAAGTATTTCAGGCTGGCGCCCGGCATGGAGGTAAGACTCAAGGGTGCCTATATTGTCAAATGCACAGGATTTAAAAAGAACCCGGCTACCGGAGAAATTGAAGAGGTTCACTGCACCTATGACAGTGAATCGCGAAGCGGCGGGTCGCAGGCCAACCGGAAGGTTAAGGGAACCCTTCACTGGGTAGCAGCACCACACGCCATCGATGCAGAGGTGCGCATGTACGACAGGCTCTTCCTTCATGAAGACCCGCTGGGCGAAAAAGACCGCGACTTCAGGGAGTTCCTCAATCCCGGTTCACTGAAGACAATAACCGGCAAGCTCGAACCTTCACTCGCCACGGCAAAAGCCGGCGACAGGTTCCAGTTCCAGAGGCTGGGCTACTTTTGCGTTGACCCCGACAGCCGTCCGGGCGCACTCGTCTTTAACCAGACAGTGTCGCTGAAAGATGGCTGGAGCGGGAAGGGGTGATGGGTATTGGTTACTGGTTACTGGTTTCTGGTTTACCTTCGGCTGCGCCTCCGGTGAGCTCGCCTTCGGCTCGGTTCTGGTTGCGGGTTACGGGTTACGGGTTAACGGGTTTGCGCTCCCGACCTTCGGTGCGGGACTCCGCTTCGCTCCGCCTGCGCTCCCGACCTTCGGTGCGGGACTCCGCTTCGCTCCGCCTGAGCGGCGGCGCAGCCGCCCATTTCCCTGCGTCCTTCCCCGGATGCCGGATGCCGGAAGCCGGACGCCTGATATCAGGCATGATTTTTGTGGTAAATACCTTGCACTTAACCTGTTCAAACCATGAAAAATCTTATCAATTTGTCAGGATTGCTGCTGGTTTCAGTAGCATTGTTCCTTGTTACGGCCTGTAATGAAAGGGTTGACGACAAGGCAGTGGGCCTTGCTGAGTTCTCAATCAGTCTAGATGAGGCCGGTATAACCAAATCGGGCGATACAACCTCGGTTCCCAACGCGGCATACCACCTGCTTGTTTCAGTCGAGAACAGGCTCGGCGAAGAGGTTCTTACCGACAAGATGATTCCGGTATACCTTTTCGGAACCGGCTTTGTAAGCGAGAAGGTTGAGATACCTGCCGGTGAGATGAAGCTCACAAAGTTCATGGTTATAAATGCATCGGGAGCCGTGGTTTATGCCACGCCGGTGGCCGGTTCCCCGCTGGCCTACCTTGCCAGGAAACCCCTGCCGGTGCCATTTGTGGTACAGGCCGGGGCAACAGTGAGGGTGGTTCCCGAGGTGCTCGCGGTTGAGAACAGCGATCCGGCGCAGTTCGGATATATCAGTTTCGGCATACAGATTATCAAACCCCTCACCTTCTATACCTGTGCCGTGCTTGAGTCGGTTACCGCCACGTCAATCATACAGATGACACCGGCAAAGCTTACCGTTTTTAGCAATAACGGCTGGCACTACACCTTCAGGCTGGAACCGTCGGTTAACCGTATTGTTGTGCGTGGTGGAAGCAGTTACTACACACTGCTGGCCGAGAAGGAGGGCTACATGCCGGTGCGGATACAGGTGCCGGCAGGAAGGCTGCTGGAAACAACCCGTGAGAATCCGTTTATCATCAGGTTCCCTTCCACAGGAGCCAACATCCACACCATGGTGTTCCAGCCGGGACCGGAAGAGGCAAAGGACGCGATGATTTCGAATCTTGAACCTGATAAGAACTTTGGCGGCCACCCCTATTTTGAGGCTACCTACCGTTCCGAGCCGGTGCTGACCGTTATGAGGGAGAACCGGAGTCTGATCTTCTTCAACCTGGGCAGTTTACCCAAGTCGGCAATGATTAAAAAGGTTGTTCTCAGGCTGTCGTTCGACCTGCCTGTGCCGTGGCCCAACTTCACGCCGGTAACGGCAACCCCCGGCACAGACCTCTGGTATGGCGCTGTTCTGCAACAGATTACCACACCATGGGAGGAGTTCAAGGTTACCTGGAATAACCAGCCTGAAGTAACAACCGCCAATCAGGTATATATTACACCTGTTATAACTAATACCAACATACTAGATGTTGATGTTACCAGGTTGTTTGTCAACGAACTTGATGTACAAAACCACGGCATGTTTTTCAGGCAGTGGCCACGGGAGAGTTTCCCCGGATTCAGGTTTGCATCGGGCGACCACCAGAATGCGCAGTTGCGCCCCAGGCTGACGGTATACTACACTCTGCCGCAGTAGAACAGGCTGACAAAGGCAGTTTACTGACAAAGGATTGACGGCTGATACTTTTTTGCCGTGTTTTACTTTGCATCACTGAAATTTTTTATATTTGCACCCTGAAACTTTGTCCCGTGGTGTAATTGGCAACACGTCTGATTCTGGATCAGAAAAGTCTAGGTTCGAGCCCTAGCGGGACAACAAAACAGAGCGAGTGTGGGAGCGAGAGCGAGCACGCTCGTTCTGTTTTGTTCTCGCTCCCACTCTGACACTCACACTTTTCACCCGTTCGGAGCCTGTAAGGAGCAGTCGGAAGACATAGCCGGAAACAAAGACATTTAACCCAAAAGTCATTTTTATGATTAGTTTTGCGCTTCTGGATTGTTCAGGCTAAAGAAAACTTATGAAAAATAAAGCTATTCTTCTATTGGCAGTAATAACTTTACTTGCCTCATGCGCTACACGTACAGACAACTGGAACCAGTACCTGGGTCCTGACCGGAATGCAACTATATCGGGCACTGAGATCTTAAGATCATGGTCAGATAAAGGTCCCAGAGAACTCTGGTCCTTTCCCCTGGGAGAAGGATATGGCGGGGCTGCCATTTTTGGGAATGAGGTGTTTGTGCTCGACAGAAAAAAGGGTGAAGCAGACATCATGAGATGCATAAGTCTGAAAACAGGCAAGGAGATATGGAGTTATACCTATGAGGCAGTAGGTGAAATCCCTTTCCCCGGCTCAAGGGCTGTTCCGACTGTTGATGAGAACCATATTTGGAGTGTTGGACCCCATGGGGACTTTTATTGCTTTTCCAGGGAGACCCGCAAACCATTATGGAACCACAATTTACTGGAAGACTTTAACAGGGTACTTACCACCTGGGGGGTGTCTCAGTCTCCGGTAATTTTTGAAGACCTTGTAATAGTGGTTCCACATGGACAGACTGCCGGGGTTGCAGCCTATGAAAAGACCACCGGAGAACTGGTGTGGAAATCCCGCCCGCTGTCCGGACATCCTACCCACGTTTCTCCCACCCTTGCAAGCTTTGGAGGGATTAACCAGGTGATAGTGATTAGTCCATTCGACCGTCAGGATTCCACCCTTACCCACGAAGTGGCAGCCTTTGATGCCAGAACGGGCCGGGAGCTATGGAAATACAATGGTCTGAAGTCTTTCCTCACTATCACACCTGCTCTGGTTATTGACGATAAAAGAGTTATGCTGACTGACTGTTCCTACGATAAAGGATATAATCCCGTATCCATCATGCTTGAAATTTTAAAACCAGGTGAAGAATTTGAAGTCAGAGAGCTCTTCTTCACGGAAGAAGCCGGATGTAAAATGCATCCTGCTATTTATTATGAAGAACATCTATATCTGAACCATAACGGGAATCCCAACCAGATGATGTGTCTTAATATGGAAGGAGAAGTAGTCTGGGAAAAGCGGTCGGCCCCCGGCTTTGAAATGGGAGCAATGATACTGGTGGATGGATTGATCCTCAATCAGAATGGCAAAAACGGGGATATCCACCTCATCGAACCATCTCCCGAAGGATATAAGGAGCTTGGGAAAGCCTCTTTCTTCTCTTCCGATAAAACCCAGGCATGGGCGCCGCCGGCATTTAGTAAGGGCAAGCTTATTATCAGGGATATGGAGAAGATGGTCTGTATCGACCTGACGCAGCTGGCCAGGTAAATAATAGTCCTCTTTGTGAAGATGTCAGTTATTCATGCCTTATCGACTCGATGGGTATCAGGTCGGCGGCCCGTTTTGCCGGGAGGTAGCCGAATGTGATGCCCACAACAACCGAGAAGAAGAATGCCAGCAGCACCGAGTAGAGGGTTATCTGTGTCTGAACATCGGTAAAGAGCGAGACCCCCAGCGAGAGCAGTATGCCTGCAATAACACCGATCAGCCCCCCTGTAATGCTCATGGCCATGGCCTCGGTGACGAACTGCCCCATAATGTCGGCCCTGCGTGCCCCCACGGCCCTGCGTATGCCTATCTCGCGGGTGCGCTCAACAACCGACGCCAGCATAATATTCATAATGCCGATACCCCCCACAATAAGAGAAATAGCCGCTATGGAGGCAAGCAGAAGGTTATAAATGCGGCTCTCCTTCTTCTCCTGCTCCATAAGCTCATATGGTATGAGAATGCTGAAATCGTCGTTGTTGAAGTGTCTTCGCGAAAGGATACTCCTTATAACCGATGATGACTCAACCAGGTTTTCGGAACTCTCAAACCTTACGGTAATCTGCCTTAACTCGCTTGAAAGGGGGCTCTTCATCGGAATTCTCTTGCTGAAGGTGGTAAGGGGTATGTATATATCATTATTGAGGTCGCGTGCGGCAAGTTCGCCAACGGTTTCGGTAAAGAGAGCCTTTGTCTTAAGCACCCCTACCACCTCAAACCACTGGTCGCCAAGCTTCAGGTTCATACCTACAGGGTCTTCGAAGTTGAACAGTTCCCTGGCGACATTTGCGCCCAGAACACAAACCTTCAGCTGCCGGTTGTAATGATCGTGATTGATAAAATCACCCCTGTCGAGCCTGAAACTGAGTATATCGGTTATTTCGGGGGTAATACCTATCACAGTTGAACGGGATGACCGGTTTTCATATACCGCATCGAGTGTTGCTTCAGCCTGTGGCGCAACAGCCAGAACACCCGGAACGATTTCAGCAATTGCCCTTGAGTCATCACGGGTAAGTCCCTTCGAGAACCTGATGCGCATCTGCTCAAGCTCTGTGTCGGTCAGGTCGCGGTCCCTTACAATTACGTTGCTTACACCCAGATCCTGATATTTGGCCATGGCCTGTTCCTTGGTTCCCTCGCCGATTGATATCATCATTATTACCGAGGCGGTACCGAAAATAATGCCGAGCATCGTCAGGAACGACCTGAATTTATGGTCGAAAAGCCCGTAAAAAGCTACACGAATGCTTTCTTCATACTGCATCTCTTTCTCCTTTTATCAGTTAATGACTGTTTCGGGCAGAACCAGGGGCAACCCCGGTCTTATGTCGCCCGTAACAATTGTTTGGGTATTGTTTGACAGTCCGGTCACCACCTCTCTCTTTTCAACCCCTCTTCTCCTCTTTACGAAGATGTAGCTCTTTCCGGCCTCGCTGTGGAGGCAGGCCGTCGGCACAAAAAGGTCATCGCCACCTCCCGTGTATGTGATGTATTCACAGCTGACAGTCATACCCGGTTTAAGCCTTACATCCGACTCCGACACCAGTACCTCGGTATTGAAGACCCGCCTGCCGGCAGTTTCGATACATACTTTGCCAATGTAGGTAACCTTTCCGGTGAAACTGACCGACGGCAGGGCATCGAGCCTTACAATAACATCCTGCCCCGTGCTTATCCGGCTGATATCGAGCTCCTGCACGGCCCCCTTCACCTTCATGGCGCTGACATCGGGTATAAGGGCCACAGGATACATCAGGTTAACGTCATCGCTTACTTTCAGCATCTGGCCGGTGCGCCGGTTGTTTTCAACAACGAAAATACCACCGATGGGACAAACAACCGTCAGCTTGTCGAGGGTTTCAATTGCCGAGCTCAGGTCGCTCTCACGCTGTGCCAGTCTTATTTTCTGAATCAGCAGATCGAGACTGTCAAGAACCGGGCGCATCTCGAGCTTTCTCTTTATTCTTTCGAGTCTTATACCAGCCTGTCTGAATTCAAGTTCGTTGACGCGCCTCATCCCTTCCGATTCGAAACCTGACTTCTCGAAGTTGAGCCGTCTCAGTTCATATGTTGACATTTCTGATGTCAGCTGGGCCCTCAGGTCCTGCATGTTGTTCATCAGCTGGGCTTTAAGCTTGTTCATGGCCGCAATCTCGTTCTCGAGGCTCTCCTGTCTGCTGATAACTGTCCTCTGTACCGATGCCGGATCGAGCACTATTACGGTGTCACCGGCCGACACAGTAGTCCCGTGTTCCGTTAAACCGATAATTTTAAATGTGGAACCATACAGGTAGCTGATTCCGGGAAGGAACAATGAATAAGCGTTTACGGCCTGAAGTTCGCCTGTTTCAATTACTGATTGTCTGAAGGCTCCCTTCATTACCTGGTATTCGCCGGGGTCGGCGGGCATGCATGAATTCAACAATACCAGGCAGACAATAAGGAGGGAAAACCAGCCTGTCGCACGAGGGTTTTGTTTGCCGGAAAGGTGCCTCTTCATATCATTTCTCCTTCCTCTTTTCATTATTCTCATCAACCACAGCAAATGGGTCTGAGAGGGCAATGATGTCATTTGCAGAGAGGCCGCCTGTAATAACACAATAGTTGGTATTTACCGCCCCTGTCTTCACATCGGCCCTTCTGAAGCCCGACCGGTCTTTCAGCCACACATACTCCGACAATTCATCCCTGAAAAGCGCTTCGACAGGAACGTAAAGCACATCGCTTAGCTCATTTACAATTATGCGGCAGCTTACCGTCAGCCCCGGGAGCAATTTGCTGTTCTGCCCGTCGATTCTGATCTGGGTGGGGAAGACCATAATTTTTGACCTTGCGTCCTTTAACTGTGCCAGGTAGGCCACTGACTCAACCGTACCGGTGTAAATGGAGTCGGAGTATGCATCAGGCCGGATCTCTACCCGCTGGCCCAGAAAAACCCTTGCAACGTCAACCTCGTTGATCTTTACAAGGGCCCTCATTTCGGAAAGATCGGGCAGGTCAATAATATCAGAGCCTGAAAAGGGTTGATCTCCCACGGCCCATTTCTGTCCCGATGTCCAGTTGTTTCTCTTGATTATGATCCCCCGGGCCGGGCTGACAACGTACAGTCTGTTCACTGAGGCAACTGCAGTGGCCAGTGACTTTTCGAGCTGCCTGATTGAAAGCGACTTCTGCAGGAGGTCTTCGCGGTGTATAACTCTCTTGTTTTCGATTTGCTCCTTTGCCCTGTTCAGGGCAATTGTGGCTGACTCGTGCCTGAGTTGTATCTCCTTTTTGGTAGCCTCGGGCTCATAAGCCGATGTCTCGAAATTAATTTTTGCTATCTCCTGTGATATCAGCGCTATTTCGAGATCAGCCTCAAGATCATCAATTTCTGACTGTTGTATCGATTTAAGCTTTTCATACTCAGCCCTCGCAATCTCGAGTTGCTGCTCGGCCTGCACAATAGACCTTTTTATCTCCGAGGGGTCGAAAACAACGATCGTATCACCCTTCTCCACCTCGGTTCCTTCATCAACTATCTTATTGATTTTCAGCGATCCATACATAAATGACATTGGAGGAGCTGCAACAGCGATTGAGTTGACAGCCGAAAGGGTACCCTGTTCAATTACCTCTTCGGTAAAGGTGCCCATCCTTACCTGTGTGACCTGCACGACAGGCTTTTTGTTTTCCCTGCAGGAACAAATTATCAGGAGGATCAGAATTATAAGCTGCCGGTTCATAGTAGGTTGTCTTTCTTATTGATTTTTCCTTTATTCTCTTTCTTAATAAGTCTGTCGGGGGGTTCGGAAAGGGCAATCGATTCACCTCCCGTGAGTCCGTCGGCAATCAGCGTATAGGAGCTTCCCGAGGCCCCTGTTTTAACGATTACCGGAGTAAATCTCCCCCGGTTCTCAACATAGACTGTTTTAAGGCTGTCGCGATCAAAGATTGCCACTGCCGGGACAAAGACTGTATCTTTAGCCTCTCTTAAAATGATCTCGCATCCGGCGCTCAATCCGGGCTTAACACCGGGCCCGGTGCTGTCGACAGTCATAAAAATCTCATAGAACCGGGCAGCAGGGTTGGCCACCGGCATGTTCGAACGGCCCACTATGCTCTTTCTTGTTACCACACCGGTTGTTGAGAAGCCTCCGGCAGCATCAACGGAAATAAGAACTTTCTGCCCTTTTTCGATACGCCGGTAATCATCCTCCATTACCGTGGCAGATACCTGTAACCGGTTCATGTCAGGAAACCTGAGCACGGGTGTTCCCATGAAGATTACAGATCCCTCCCTGATCATGCCCCCCCCAATTGAGCCAGAACCGCCGGGGCCGAACACCATGGTTACCGACGACTCGACCCTCATAACCATCCCGTCGCGGTCGGCCAGAATGACGAGTGAATTGAACTGAGTTTCATAAACCCTTAACATTGACTTCGCCTGCAGAATGCGCGACCGGGCCTGCAGCAATGCTGTTTCACCCTGCAGCCGGGCAGCTTTCAGTTTATTCTCTATCTTCCGTTTCTCAATTGCGGCTTTACGCATCTCCAGGTCCTGCTGCTTTCGCTGGTATTCCAGTGCATATACCCTTTTGAGAGAATCAAGCCGGACCATTTTGATGCGGGCTTCGCTTGTTGCAAGCTGCGCCTCAAGCATTGCAATGTTAAACTGATTGTCGGCCTCAACCTTCCTGAGCCCGGCTTCCTGAGTCTCCACACTCGTCTTCAGATCGGAATATAACCTCTCAAGTTCGGGGAGGGAGAGAATACAAATGGTATCGCCCTTCCTCACAAACTGTCCGTCTGCAGCCAGACGAACCACAGTCATATCCCCAAACATCAGATCGGGTGTCACTACCGGAAAGTTTGAAACAGACTGAATGGCACCTTCAGCCCTGATGCTTTCCCTGTAATCGGATCTGTTAACCCTGAACGTCATGATATCGCTTTCAGAGCGGCTTCTGCATGACACTAACAACAAACCTGTTATCAGACAAATCGACAAAGAAACCTTCATCAGGATAGCTTTTGTGAAGTTTATGTTTATTTCCTGCTAAACGTGAAACACCTGAGAGTATTGCTCATACGGGTCAAATGGTTTTATTAAGGCAAAAAATCATACTGCATGATGCCCTGACAGCTTTTGCAGACCCATAAAAGTAATAAAAACCTTGCAACTAACAAAATAGTTATGAAAAATAGTTCCGGGGGACTCCGGTTCGGAAATTGTTACTTACTGTATGTAAATATTGGAGGGTTTATTGAATCCAAACCTGTAGCTCAGCCTTATACCAAACCAGTTATAATAATCAGAATTTTGCGCATCATAAAATTCACCTCTTCCGAAATTATACCTTAAGCTTAACCCGACCTGCCTGGTCAATTGTCCTTCAAGCATCAGGTGTTTATTCAGGCTTCCGTAGGTTCCCGGAGAGAGGCCTATTCTGGCACTAAAAACATCGGGGGAACCAAAACCCGATCCAATGCTGAACTCATGCGATATCGCAGGCAGTGAAACGGGGAATCCCATGCCATATTCATATCTCATGTCGATGATATCCCTTCTTCCCACCCGGAAGGAGAATTCCGGCAGTATAAAAAATGATTTGGTTCCGGAATCATAATAATAAATGTCTAACGGCTCCAGCGGAATCCACCTCAGGTTTCCAACCATTAACCCTGCACCCATGCCTACCCATTTCCAGTCATGTTTTAAGTAAGGTGTCACCCCGGCAATCCAGCTCTCATTTTGAGTGTCAGTGGTGAAGTTATACTCCTTATTCAAACCGGCAAAGGCATTCAGGCCGACCGCGGTTTTCTGATTGCCGCTAATGAGTACTTCAGAATAACCAACGCCGGCCATCCTGAACTCATGCCGGTAATTCTCATGAGTGTAATAGGTTCCACAACTACCCTGTTGAGGATTGTAGGCCAGGTCGCTCAGGTAATTCCCTGTGAATCCTCCGATATCGAACTGCCTGTATGTTGATATTATGGTGTCGGATGAGCTGCGGCTCTTTCCCTCAGCTATGATATCGCTCTGCTGCGGGAAGGAGAATGCCACCAGGGCTGCCGGAACCAGAAGGAACGCTGTTGCGGCAAGCCTGAGTCTTACCGGCATCGTATTGCGGATAGACTGAACTCCAATGATGGCTATTACTGCAAATAACCGTATATCTATTGATAACAGCTCATAACCGGTGAAAACACCTCTGAACAGGAAGATAGCGGCAGAAATAAAAACCAGATACAGTATTATGGCCGTAGGAGGGATAGTGTGAGATTGTTTTACGGCCGGCATGGTCTTTAAAAGCCTCTCAGAAACGAAAAGTGACGATCCCAGAACAACACCTGTAATAAGCAGTCCCCACTGCAACACCCTTACTCCCGCCAGGTATTCTGACCCGAAGCTTACCGAAGACGGTTGCCGGAGGAATTCGGTGGCAAACCTGAAAAATGCGAAGAGCATGAGAGCAAAAATCAGCATGCTGACATGTCTCTTCCACATATTCCTGGTTTTCCAAACAACCAATGATATGATTATCAGTCCTAAAGATTCATAAAGCTGTACAGGGTGCACCGCCAGCGAAAAAGTGTCATTGGTTCCTATCAGCCCGGTCTGCCAGTGCAGGAAATGCGCATTGGTGCCTGTTGCATACTGTACTCCCCAGGGCATGGAAGTGGCTTTGCCGAAACAGCAGCCATTCAGAAAGCATCCGATCTTCTGTATTCCAAAACCCAAAGGAGCCAGCCATGCATAGAGCTTAAGAATATCCATCCGGGTGCCGAGAATCCGGTATGAAATCAATAACCCGGCCAGACCAAATATCAGTGCCCCTATTGCCGACCGGTTGTTAACGGCCTCTGAGGAACCTGTAATGATTATTTTATACCAGTCTGATACAGGAACGGTAACCAGCCTCGATCCGGCAACAGTCAGAAACGAAACTGTTGTAAGCATCAGCAATACACTACCCAACGGCTGTCTGTTCCTTACCGACCAGGCAACCACCACAGCGAATGTTACCGTGAATGACAGCACATAGAAGGCGGAGAACATAAACCCCGGATCGGAGACAGGAATTTTCATTACAACTCAGATCTCCGTCAAAGTTACGCAGACATTTATTAAATGTCATTTTTTTTTCTACAGACCGAGAACCTCCTTTCCCTGTCGGAAGACGATATCGACGGGAATGCCGGCCGAGTTAACTTTTTCGAGGTCGCGCCTGAGATTATCAGACATGACTCCGTCGGCTTCAATCCAGGCCTTTGCAGCGTCGTAATCGCCGTTGCCCTGAATGGTCAGGATCTTTTCGAGCAGGGAGACTACCGCCGATTTCATTGCTTCGAGGTTTACCAGATATGTTCCGTTCTCCTGGTAAATAAATGCCCCGCTATCGGCAAAGTATTTCATATTCATCATGTTGGCCTTACCGTGAGCACTGGCAGCGCCGAAACGGCTGGAGCGGAAAATGCCGGCGAAGAAGGTTACATAGTTGTTCATCACCTCACCGCTGGTTATCTCACCCATTTCGTAGAGCTTCGTTACCAGGTAGAGACCCATAATGTCGGCTTTTGCCTCTTCGAGTGATGAGTACTGTTCCCTGAGGGCATCACGCACTGTGCCTGTTCCGTTAACGGTATTCTTAACACCCATACCATGTGCAACCTCGTGGAAGGTGGTGTTCTCGAAGAAGGCATCGAATGTTATATGTTTTTGCTGGCTCTCATCAATAAGCATCGATGAAATTGGCATAAGGATGTTCTCGAACTTGGCCTTCATGGAGTTCTTCAGCTGCAGCTTCCTGCTGCCAACGGTTACGTGTATCTCCTCATCGTTGGGCAGGTTGATTGCGATGGTCTTGCTTCCGGCATTGCAGTCGCCGGCATAGTATATTGCATCATACACGTTCATGTCGGAATCGGTGCCGGGCATCTCCGACCTGTATTCGGGGGGAACCGGCAGCCCCTGCTGGAGCATGGGCAGCATGGCATTGTATTTTGCAAGGCGGGCGCTCCATTCAGGATCCTTAATAAGCACAAACGCCTCATTGGCAGCCTTATAGCCAAAAAGCCTGTCCTCATAGTTCTCTATGGGACCCACCACGAAATCGATGTTCGACTCCTTCATTTCCATCCATGCGTAGTCGCTGGGCTGGTAGATATTGGTCGTCAGGGCCTCGGCACGCATGGTGAGGTATTTCTTCAGACCCTGGTCTTCAGCCAGGCCTGCAGCCTTAAGCATCAGCTCTGCAGCGCGTGCATGCTGTTCCTGGAAAGCCTCGGAATATGGAATGGAGACAAGCTTTCCGTCGGCATCGCGCCTGATAACCGTATAGAGACTTGATTTACCGGGATCATCCCAGGCCTCAAACTCCTCAACGGTCATATCGGCCGGATAGAATTGGGCCATGGGTGGCTTTTCGCCATATCCCGGAATGAACGGTGCGTTGTTATTGAGCCTGTCCCACGGACCGTAGTGGATCATGGCATAGGCCCGGGCATACTCGCTCTCAATGCTGCCAAGGAACTCGTCTTTGTTACCATAGGCCTGCATCCAGAAAACGTTGTCCATTTCAGCCGCTGCATCAATAAGAATACCTGTTATCTCACGCTCAGAAGGTGTTAGCCAGCTGAGATCTGTGGTGAGGGTTACCTCTTTGAATTTTGCAAGATTTGCCTTCATCTCTTCAGTGAATTTCTTGTCTTCTGAATTGCAGCCTGCAAGGGTCAGCAGGAAGCAGGAAAGGAGAATGGGGGTCAGGGTTTTCATGGGAGGATGGGGTTAAGAGTTCATAGAGTTCATAGAGTTCATAGAGTTCATAGAGTTCATAGAGTTCATAGAGTTCATAGAGTTCATAAAGTTAGGAATTATTTAATGATTGGAAGCAGGTAGCTGAACAGGTGCGGGCCGGTTTCAACGGTAAGTATATATAACCCGTCAGGCAGGTCTCCCAGGTAAACTTCCAGGGAACCGGTGTTGTGGGTTACGGCTACTTTCACTTCGCGTCCGGCGAGGCTGATTAACCTGACAACAACTTCTTCCTTCACGTCATCCGGGAAACTGATTGTAACCCTTTCGCGGGCCGGCAAGGGATACAGAACCGGCCTTGCCACTGTATATTCCGCCTCCTGGAGTGAAGTGGGATCGCCCCAGATAAGCTGTGCATACTCAGGCTTGTCGATAAACGGGTTGCGGTTGTTCTGGATGCCATATACGGCATTGTTGCGGGCGGTTTCCTTCGGGCTGACGGGGTCGGCGTTGTGCCAGTTAAGCAACATTGCCACCGCCCAGCTTTTCGGTTCGGCTCCGGTTACCATATCACTGCCCGGCCAACTGCTGTCCTCTCCGTAGTAACGTGCAGCCATATACAACATGGTACGGGCAAAATCGCCCTTGTAGGCATCTATAGGCTCGAATACGGTTCCGGTGTAACCGGGCCAGGTGTTGTTACCGAGTCTGCTCCCGTTTGTTGAGGTCCATGTAGCCGACGATACCACGCCGAAGGGGAAGCTACCTCTTTTATTATTTACCCACCCGTCGGTGGGATAAAGATGGAAAAGATCGGTGTACATTGGCATTATTTCACCGCCGAACCAGCTTTTGGGGAATGAGTGTTCGCGGTTGTAGCAGTCACCCTCCTTTGAGTAGTTCCCGCACTGGTTGGTTCCAAACTCAAACAGGTACGATGGTGTCTGGCCGGGCTTGTCAGAGTACATATCCCACACCTTGCCGTCGGAGCGTGCATCGGTGGTCTGGAAGTGAGTCCATAGGTCACCGTATGCAGCCGATGTATGCCCTCTGATGATGTTATACAGAGCCAGTTTAAGCTCAGTACCGGTTTTACCGTCGGCAGAAACATAGTATCCTGCCGGAGGCTGTGCCGTAACCTGCCCGGAGGCAACCAGCAGAAGTAAATATGTAACCCAGCCTCGCATCATATTGCCGGCTATTTCTCGCCTATACGTATATCATCAACCTGCCAGGTTGTGGTTTTGTCGGATGTGGTACCCGACGGATCTGCTCCGGTGTACCTGAAAGCAACATACATGGTGGTTTTATAAGCCGAAAGGCTTAGGTTGCCCGAGTTGGCCCAGTTGCCATAACCGTTTGTCGGCACAGAGGGGTATGTGGCAGGCAATACCGTCCATGTGAAATTCCAGGGTTGTGTTCCGCCGTCATAACCGGTTGATACAAGTGTTTCAAGGGTAGCGCCATTATCATAGGCTCCCTTGGTACGGAATGTCAGTATCGGATCGGCCGATGCGGTCAGGTCGACCGGTGGAAGAATCATCCAGCTGATCACTTCAGGCATGCCTGTATTATAGGCAGTGATATTGGCGAATTTTGTATCGGTTGAGAAAAACCTCACATTCCATTGTTTGGTACCAGCCTGGGAAATGCTCTTCCATCCGGTCAGATTCGTTATGGGGTCGTTGTTGTTCAGTGTTTCAAAGTTCTCCTTCAGCCACTCGAATTTGGGTATATTGCACTTTTTGTCAGCCGCCATGGTGAGCTCCTGAGGGTCGCGGATAATCAGCTGCGGTGAATCATAAACCGAAGTCACGCCAATGAATATTCCATTGCCTCCGGGAATGGCCGAAGAGGCAAACTGAGCCTCTGAACGGGTATGCACGGTAGCGGTATTGCTGCAATCGGTAAGTACCTTCGATCCCGACAGGGTTCCGGTTTCTTCAAATTCCACCTCATTGATGCGCACCAGCATGGCCTCGTTTTCACCGGCCAGCACGTCGTCGATGGTTGTAACCAACGGTTCGGGCATGGCTGCGTTGAGCGTCAGTACCTTAACGGCAGCGGCAATATCGACGTTACCGAACTGCATCAGTCCGCGGTAAAGAGAGAGCGAGAGTCCCCGGCATTTAATCTGCACTTCCGAGCCCATGGCAAAGCTGTTGGTTCCGGCTACGGTAAGGGCTATTCCGCCGGTTTCATCCTGCAGGTAGGCAATAAACGACGGTATATTTCCAAACTCAGGGGTAAGGGTTATCACGCCCTGCACATAGACATTAGTATCGATTTTGGTGGTCTCGCCGGAGAACAGATCGCGCAGGTCGGCTACGGTGATTCTTTCAACAACAGGTTCGGGCGGGGGAACCGGGTCGCGGTCGCACCCGGCAAATGCCGCGAGCGCAGAGAGGATGATCACAACGGGGAATGGTAATATCTTATTCTTCATGGCTGGTTCATTTATTTTGCTGCTGTTACCACTATGTTGTCAATTCTGTACGATGTCGACTCGGTGTTTGAGCCCCGGTACCTGAAGGCAATTACCCCGGTTCCGCCGGAAATAACAGGCAGATTTATATTACCCGAGCTTATCCAGGCATGGTCGGTGTCATCCTTGCCGGCAATTGTGGCGGAGATGGGTGCCCAGGTAGCTGTCGTAATGTTGGCTCCGTTGTAGTTGGTTGAAAAGAGCACATCGAATGGCAGGTTTGAACCCTGGTGAGCCCAATAGGCCTTCGCGGTCTGGAAGGTGAGCACTTTTTGTGCCGACAGGATTACGGGCGGCGGGATGAGCCATATGATTATTTCGGAATCGCCTGACAGATAGCCTGTTGACTGGGCATACATGTTGCCGCTGAAGAGTTGTGCACGCCACACACGGCTTCCGGCCTGGGCGAAGTTCTGCCAGCCGGGGGTGAGAATATCCTGGTTGTTGGTAAATGAGCTGAAGTTCTGACCCAGGGTTTCCACCGGATCGCCAAGCACCTGTCCGCCCGGCGGGCAGCGGTCGCCTGTAAGCTGCACTTCCTCTATGTCCCTTACAATAAGCTGGTAGTCGCTGTTGAAGATGGTGATGATGCCGGTAATGGTGCCTTTGCCCGCGGGTAACTGGTTGCCTGCAAATGAGGCATAGCCGCTGGTTCTTACAATTATCCTGTTGCCGCTGCAGTCGGTAAGGTACCGGTTAGCTGAAGCAGGGGGATCCTCGCCGGGTTCGGCCCATGTCTTACCTGTTTCACTGTCGGCAAACTGAACATCGTTGATTGTTACCAGCCTGCCCTGCATCGGACTGCTCTTTGCCTGGGTAATGGTCCGGAGGGTTGGGCGGGTATTGTTACCCATCGAGTAGCGGAGAATCTGTTTGTCCTTGTTGAAGCCAGCAAGGCGCTTGTTGCCCGAGTCGTCGGTATACGGAGGGCCGCCAAGCTGTATGAAGTTTCCGTAATCGCTCAGGTAAAGCCCCTGGAGGTTGACAATGATTGAGTCGCCGATAAAGAGGCCTCCGGTCGATTCAAACTTCATAAGTAATCCCGACGATGCATCTTCAATGAAACCCTCCTTGTAGAGGTTCCCGTCCTTCTTGTCGGTTGCGGTAGCCAGTCCGGCTATCGACCAGTTCCCGGTGATTTTCACCGGTGTCCTTTCTGTCCATGGTTTTGCCAGTTCGGCAGCATAGAGCTGTTTAACCTGCGAAATCGGCACTATCTCTCCCGGCATGAAAGGTGCGAGGGCCGGAGGATCGTCATAGTATTCAACACAACCCTTTGATAAGATGATTGCAGGAAGCAGAACGGCGAATATGATTGTCTTTTTCATCGTCATCTATGTTTAGAACCTTACACTGAAGTTGATGAAGTAATTGAAGCCATAATAATAATAGAGCTTCGGATCGAACAGATCGGGCCTGTCGGCGTCGTAGCGGTACTGTTCAAAACCGCCGGTGAGAAAATCGGTGCGGTTGGTCAGGTTACTGAGATTGGCACTCAGAACCACGTAATAATCGCCTATGTACCACGATTTCCCGACGAATGCATCGATAAGGAAACCTGAGGGGACCTTCTGCATTTCCGACCAGTGGGGATAGTAACCGGACTCATCCCTGGTACGGGTAACAGGATTAAAGCTGAGATAGTTTTTGTCGTAATAGCTTCCGGTCAATCCCACCCACCAGTAATCAGGCGAGTTGTAGCTTACGCCGGCGGCAAGGGCGGTTTGCGGCGTTCCGTCGACACTGAAGTATTTCACCCACACCTCATCGTTGCGTACGACCTCGCTGCTGTTGTCGCGGGTGATGACTACCGAGGGGTTATCCATCCATATATATTGTCCCAGGGCAGCAACCGCGTTAATGCTAAAGGTCTGTGTAATATCCCATTCGACACCCAGCTCGACTCCCGAGTGTTCCTTGTTGATTCCGGTTGTTGAGTAGTTGATGAATGTTCTGAGTTCCTCGTGATAGAAGCTGGTTACCTCCGACTGATTGAAGAAGCGGGTGTAGTAGCCGGTCAGTCGTGCGTTTAACCGGGGTGTCTGGAGGATATAGCCGGCATCGGCAGTGAAGATTGTCTCGCTGCCGATTCCGGGAGTGATTTCGTTACGGGTGCGTGGAGAAAGGAAGGATGCCGAGAACCTTGGGGGTGCTGTCATAAGAGCAGTATTGAGAGTCACCTTGTGACGCCCTGTAAACCTGTAGGCTGCACCGGCCTTCACACCCCATGTCAGATAGTTCAGCTCCCCGCTCCTGCCCAATGAGTTGTCGGGGAACAACCCCTTCTGCATCTTACCCTCGCGCCACAGAGATGAGGCCGTAAGGCTGGCCTGCATGTATGACCTGAGGCGGCCCGGGCTCCACTCGCCCATTCCCCACAGGGTTCCCTGGTTGAGGCCCGAGATGTATGAGTGGCTGTAGGTGTCGCCTTCACCGACGATATTGTTGAAGGTGCCCAGGTCGTTCTGGATGATGCCCGGGTCGCCGGGGAAATCCCTTTCTGCAAACTGGTCGATATCGAGCCAGAATTCCCCGCCCAGGAGATCCTTTATGATATTGTAGTTGTATCCCCTTGAGATATTGGTCATGGCGCCAGCCGATAACCGCAGATCAGCGGTGAGCTCATGGTTGAGTATTGTATTCAGCTGGAACTGACTGACGTCGTCGCGGCGTTCTTCGATGATATATTTTGAACGGAGCCCTTCGACTGTGTTGCCGGGAATTCCGTCGGCATCGGGAACCATGGCAATGTTCTTGCTGTTGGCAAAGTAGAGGTGATGCCAGTTTATCTGTCTGATATCTGACCGTGCCCAGCCGGAGGCAATCCGTTCCTGGTCGGCAGGGTCGGTGTAATACGATGGCAGGTATCTGTAGTAATCGGGGCGCGGATCGGGGGCATCGTACCAGTTAAGGGCGGTATATCCCGACTTGCCGAACCAGTATCCGGTGGTGGTGCGCAGTGATGTCTGGTCGTTTATGTTCCAGGTGTGTGTGAGGGTCATAAGGGGTTTGTTCGACGATCGCACCCTTGAGTTCCGCACTTTACCTTCCTGGTAGCCCCAATATGGGTTGTAGTAGTTGCTTCCTGCGAGGTCGTAAGCCTCCTGTGTTGAACCACCGCCAACCCCTCGGGAGTATATTGCATCGAGGGTCGTGAAGCTTAGCGAGTGTTCGTCGTTGATGATTTTTTCGGCCGAGAAGAAGAGACTCCATGCGTCGTAGAATGTACCCTCGACATATCCCTCCTGCGACCAGCGGCGCGATGCCGAGCCGGTAAGGTACCAGCCCCTGCCCTTTTCGCCCGACGACCAGGTAATCATTGCCCTGTTGTTATAGGTACGGTTGCTGCGTGAGTAGACTGCCTTTATTCCCGGGCGGTAAACTGATGAGTTGGTGAGTATGCGTGATAGCCCGCCCACCGGCTCGAACATATGTCCGGTAGCCTCGGGACCGTAGGTGATAACGGCATCGCGCATTACGTCGTTAAGTCCGCCCCAGTCGCTCCATACGGGGTTTCCGGTTTCTGCATCGTTTATCAGGAACCCGTTTATCATCACGGCCATGTAAGAGGGGTCGTAACCGCGCGGGCGGAAGCGTACCGGGCCGAAAGTATAGGCGGCTGTCGACTGGAAAATATCGGCCGAAGAGGAGAGGATACCCTGGTAGCCCTGAGTGCCGAGGCCTCCCTCGTCGGTTATGTCGGATATTGTAATTGTGGCAGCATCCTGCCTGATATCGGGCCGTGGTGTGAGCAGCACCTTTCCTGCGTCAATCGTACCTGTAGCCGGTACATCAACCTGTGTGATAGTCTGATAATATCCGGTCAGGTCGAAATAGAGGAGATGTTCACCCTGAGGTACTGGAACCAGAAAGGTTCCGTCGCCGGCTGTTGTCACACCTGTGGGCCGGCCGTCGACCAATATGGCCACACCCGCGAGGGGTGCCCCCGTTTGCTGGTCGGCCACGGTTCCCCCGACATTTGCCTGTTGTGCCGCCAGTGAGAGCGGAGCCAAAAGCAATGCAATAGCTATAAGTCTGGTTCTCAAAGTCATATAGAATGATTTGATGGAGTATTTCTAAGCTGTCTGATGGGTGAAAAATACGAAACTTTGCCGAGAATACCAACCCCGGAAGTTAAGGTTCCGGGGGGCAGGTTGTTATGTTTGGACTGATGTCATATATTTGGGGAAAATATTCGTGCGACAATGGCAAGAGTGATAATTGGTATGTTGATTCTGGCCCTGCTGCCGCTGGCGGAGGCTTCAGCGCAAACGGGGCTGCGGGCCGGGCTTGTGGCCTTTTACAACCTTGAGAACCTTTTCGATACCATTAAATCTGCCGGTGTTAATGACGAGGAGTTTACCGCGCTGGGTCCCAAGCGGTGGACAGGTGCCAGGTACCGCGAGAAACTTGCCAACAATGCGAAGGTGATAGCGGGAATCGGGCGTGATGAGGGATTACCGGGGGGTCCGCATGTGCTTGCACTGTGCGAGATTGAAAACAGGGAGGTGATTGAGGATCTTGTCGGTACCGCTGCGCTGGCTCATCTGAACTACCGCATTGTTCACTACAACTCATTCGACAGCAGGGGCGTTGACGTTGCCCTGATATATCAGCCTGAATATTTTGTAGCTACTGCCTCGCGAAGTTATATACTTCCGCTTACTTCTGAGGAGGGTGAGGAGTACTATAGCCGCAGCCAGCTGGTGGTGTCGGGCGAGCTGATGGGCGAGCTGATGCATTTCATTGTGAACCACTGGCCTTCGAGGCGTTCGGGATCAAAAGCTTCGGAGAGGCTCCGCATTGAGGCCGCGCAGCTTACCCGGTCGATTGTCGACTCGCTGCAGTACATTGATGCCGGCGCCAGAATAGTTGTGATGGGCGACCTTAACGATGATCCCACCGATGCCAGTGTCACACGCCACCTGAGGGCTTCGGGCAGCATAGCTTCACTGAATAAGGGCGACCTTTACAATCCGATGTACGACCTCTACAGGAAAGGTGTGGGATCGCTTGCCTACCGCGACCGCTGGAACCTTTTTGATCAGATAATAGTGTCACAATCGCTGCTGGGAAAGGATTACTCAACTTTTAAAATGGTTGCGGCGCGTGTTTACATTAAGGATTTCATGACCCAGCGCGACGGGCGCTTCAGGGGGTATCCGCTGAGAACTTTTGTGGGAAACCAGTACACAGCCGGATTCAGCGACCATTTCCCGGTTTACGTGGTGCTGGGCAGGGAGAGGTAGGGGGCTGGTTGCTGGTAACTGGTTATTTCAGAATGATTCCTACGGGGCGGTGGTCGGAGATTAACGATGAGTATAGCGGGTAACAGGGTTCAGGTTTGTATGTCATGGTGGTATCGACCCGGCTGAAGAGTTCGTTTGTGACCATTATATGGTCGATATGGCTTGGCCAGGAGGGATATGACCACCAGAGGGAGGTTCCGGTGGCAATGGCCATATCGGCAAAGCTGTAGTCGGTTTCGTTTGAGATGAACAGGTAGAACGGGTGTGACGCCGGCGGGGTAACGGCGATTTCGTCGTTCCAGTCACCCAGCACAATAACCGGATCGCTGCCGCGACTGGTTTCGATGTAGTTATCGAGCTTCTGCGCCGCATCGCGACGGCGGGCAATGTTGTCGGTTCCCCCGCAGCATTTGAGATGGAGATTGATAAGATAGGTTGTGATGCCGGTTGGACGGTGAGAGATCTGCACCTCCATGGGCGGACGGGGGAATGCGTAGAAGTCGTCTGTAAAAAGGAGCTTCGCCGATAAGGAGTTGTATTCTATTTCGCTGGTTTTGAAGAGGTAGGCCAGGTTCCAGTCGGAGTTGTCAATAAGGTAGTACTGGCCTGTCCAGCCTGGCAGCATTGCCAGCAGTGTGTTGAAAGAGGCACGTGAGGTGATCTCCTGGAGGGCGACGATGTCGGGATCGATGGCCTTAATCAGTTTTGCCACCGCATCGGTGGTGAGGGATCCCTGTTTCGGGAAGCTTTCAATATTGAATGTTACAACCTCGAGTGTGGCGGAAGAGCCCGGAACTATGCATCCCTGGAAGCTGATGCCGTTGTCGGGCAGCGGCGGATCATCTATCTTCCGGCAGCTGTGCGGCAGGAAAAGCAGGGCAATGAGAGCCGGTATGAAGGTTAATCGCTTCAAGGAATGGGAAATGGAATGCAAAGGTAAGAAAAAGGGCGTAAAGGACGTAGGGGACGTAGGGGACGTAGGGGACGTAGGGGACATAGGGGGCGTAC
>Ga0209835_1000099_pt1 | contig 60128 bp, 71 predicted proteins | sample LakKivwa52mmetaG_FD_184138 | JGI IMG/M metagenome (GOLD analysis project Ga0209835, IMG submission 184138) | Anoxic lake water microbial communities from Lake Kivu, Rwanda to study Microbial Dark Matter (Phase II) - Lake Kivu water 52m metaG... | ecosystem: Environmental > Aquatic > Freshwater >...
GCCTAAAACAGTCGAAGCCACACTAATCAGGTATGAGGGTGATGGACACCCTTATAGTCGCAAGTCAATGGACAAGTGGAAAAGAGAGAACATTGATTTTTTGATTAAACATTATGAACTTAAATACATTGGCGAATCATGGTAGCAGAAACTAAGGTGAGAATTGAAATACACCTGACCGAATGGCATATGAATGATTACAAATAATTAACCAACAAGCTGCGCTATCGGCTACACGGGCAAATACCATGAAAATAAAAACGTTTATCAAAACTACAGAGGGCTATTCCATAGCCTTGATAACCACTCGGAGAAAAACCAAAAATGGATCTCGTGATGAGGTGCAATGCCACTTTATAAGCCACCCCTATTTATCAGCAAGTGACATAATAAAACAGTTTCCCGAAACTTGTGACGAGTTGCTGAGTAAAGTAAGAATGTGGTCAAATAAGGAGCAGGTGGTCCTCCTAAATTTAAGAACTTAAAAACACTCTGATGAGTCTTTGAAAATTAAGACGAAACCCGGGAAACCGGGTCAGTGTTAAACCAGAGGTATAAATTAACTACCTCATAAAATTTGAAACAATGGAAGCAAAAGTATTTGTTTTGCGAAAGGTTTTTGCCCGGGAAAATAAAATACCCGTAGTAGTGAAAGCCATTATTTTGAAGGAGACCCACAAAGCCTTGTATCTTTATGGTCATGGTACTTTGGAGAGTCAGAAAATGAACATATGTTGTATTTGTGGCAGGCAATTGACCCACCCAGTAAGCGTGGTGCTCGGTATTGGTCCTGAATGTGGTTCCCACTATTGGGATTGGGATAAGATTGGTGGTTATTCGGAGGCCTTGTTGGAAAGTCTGAAAGTCAAAATCACTGACGTAAAGATTGACCAATGGGTTCCAAAATCAGTTGTAAAAAGTAACACCCCCACCGAAGGCGAATTGTTCGTACCTGACAATCACCCAATGAATCCCGCTAAACAGATAGCGCCTGTTCAACCGGTTTTCGTTGAAAAATTACCGGAAAAATATGTGACTTTAGCTACTTATAAAGCCACCGGGGAGTATGGTGTGAAAATCACATTCCCTTTTGATTATAAAGTGGTTGAGCAGGTCAAAACCTTATCAGGTCGGCGTTTTCATGCTGAGGGTGAGGTAAAATATTGGACAGCCCCGTTAACTCAGGAAAACGTGGATGCCTTGAAAGGGTTTGGTTTTACTCTGCGTCCTGACGTAGAACAAGCCTTACCAAAACCACTACCTACAGAAGTCCCGGAAATTAAGGAACTTTCTATCAATAACGGACTTTCTTTGAAACCCTATCAAATAAAAGGGGTTGAGTTCATTCAGAAACAACAAGGTAGGGCATTACTTGCTGATGAGATGGGATTGGGTAAAACTGCTCAGGCCTTAACTTGGTTAGCCGCTAACCCCACTTTAAGACCGGTAGTAATTATAACACCAGCCAGCGTAAAATCAGCGTGGAAAAATGAGGTGGGTAAGTGGATGCCGGGCACTAAAGTTCAAATCCTTTCCGGACGTACTCCTCAACCAATCATTGAGGACATTGTTATTATTAATTACGATACGCTTGCCTCATGGGTTGATTCTTTAAAAAGGGTCATGCCTAAAGTGGTGATAACAGACGAGTGTCATTATTATAAAAACAACAATGCTGACCGGACTAAGGCTATTAAGAAGTTAGCAAAAAACATCCCTCATTTTATAGCCTTGTCAGGGACCCCGATTGTAAACAGACCGGTGGAGATGTTTAATGCCATCAGTATTATCAACCCCACCTTGTTCAATTCATTCTGGCAGTTTGCTCAACGTTATTGCAACCCAATTAACAACGGGTATGGTTGGAATTTTAACGGAAGTTCTAATACTCAGGAACTACATAAAAAATTGACTGACTCCATAATGATACGCCGTTTAAAGAAGGACGTGCTCACTGAACTCCCTGACAAAGTTTGGAATTACATTCCGGTAGAGTTGGATAATCGTCGAGAATATGAAAAGGCCTCAGCGGACTTTATTCAATATGTGAGAAGCACTAAAGGTAATTCTGCTGCAGAAAAAGCCAGCAATGCCCAAACCCTTGCTGAAATCGAAGGTCTAAAACAATTAGCAGTAGCCGGTAAGTTAAAACAGGCTATTAGTTGGATTGAGGATTTTTTAGAAACTGACGAAAAATTGGTCATATTTGCCACTCATAAATTTGTAATTGAGGCACTAATGAAACAATTTCCAACCGCTGTTAAAATAGATGGTTCGACCCCGGTTAGCGACCGACAGGCGGCTGTGGATAAGTTCCAAAAAGACCCAAATATTAAATTGTTTGTGGGTAATATAAAAGCCGCCGGGGTTGGTATAACCCTGACCGCAGCCAGCAACGTGGCGATATTAGAATTACCATGGACCCCCGGTGACTTGGTTCAGGCAGAAGATCGCTGCCACCGTATAGGTCAGAAGAACGCAGTAACAATCCACTATCTATTGGCAGAGGGTACTATTGAGCAGAAAATAGCGGAATTGTTAGATAAAAAACGCGTAGTTTTAGGACAGGTTTTGGATGGGCACGACAAACAGAACCAATCACTGCTCGCTGATCTTTTAGATTCCTATAAATAAAACACTCTGATGAGTCTTTGAAAATTAAGACGAAACCCGGGAAACCGGGTCAGTGTTAAATCTAAAACAAATACCATGGAACTCAATCTTATTTATCAGGTAGCGTGGTCATTCAACAAAACCACCGGAATTGATGTAGAAATGCTAATTAGTGAGGCCGGGCTGGCTTACACTGAGGCCATGAGTCGGTTTGACCCCTCAAAAGGGGTGAAATCAACCACTTTTATTTATCGTTGTATGCAAAACCACTTGACTAACTACTGCAAGCAAGAAATGAAGCACAAGAGCACCAGCTTGAAAGATGCAGCAATGTCAGTGGAAAATTACGAGGATAAAATCCAAACCTTTCAGGACGAGGTCAAGTCATGGCCTGCTGAGTGTCAGGAATTGGTACGTATCATCCTGGAAAATTTTGAAGAATTGGAAAGCATTGCTCCTAAAATGGCAAGGGGTGCCCTGACCCGGGAATTAAGAAACCGGGGCTGGCAGTGGAAGAGTATTTGGACAACTATGCAAAACATGCCAGCAATTTTGGCAAAGACTGATTTCTCTGTATAATAAGTCGTGGATGTTTTGAGCTTATATCAGGATAACGGGGTCATTCACTTAACCGAAGGGCATAAACATTGCCGTCCGGGCTGGGTGAATACCCCATGTCCTTTTTGTACCGGTAACCCCGGTTTTCATTTAGGAGCTACATTTGATGGTGCCCAATTCTATTGCTGGAGGTGTGGTTGGAAACCACCAATTAAGGCGATAGCCTCAGTGCTTAAAATAAGCGAGCGTGACGCCCGTTTAATGGTCGGGGAATATGGTGGGGTCAGATTAATAAAAGAGTCAATTACAACCGATGTAATCGGCAAAACTCCCTATAAATTACCATCCGGGTTGATGGGAATTACTGAAAGTCATAAAAACTACCTAAGAAAGCGCAATTTTGATCCTGACAAGATTATTAATAAGTGGAATTTGATTGGTGCCGGACCCGTGGCAATGTTAGATGATGGTGAAGGTCGTACTATATCATATGCCCGTAGAATAATAGCCCCGATTCAGTGGAATGGTCAGGATGTAAGTTTTCAGGGCAGGGATATTACTGACAGCCACTTATTAAAGTATCTGGCATGCCCAAAGAGCCGGGAGATAATCCACCATAAACATATACTATATGGAGATCAAACTCAGTGGAGAGGGGTTGGTCTTATAGTTGAGGGTATTACCGACGTTTGGCGATTAGGACCAATTGCCGCCGCCACTTTTGGTATCGAGTTTACCCCGCGGCAAGTCCGGGAAATTAAGCGGCATTTCAACAAAGCCCCGGTGCTATTCGACGATGAACCACAAGCTATTAGAAAGGCTAATGAATTAGTAAAAGAATTACGATTCAGGGGGGTGAAATCATGGAGAATTACCATAAAAGGTGACCCCGGTGCCATGTCACAGGATGATGCCGATTACCTTGTAAAAAGTATACTATGAGGATGTGGGGTATTGATCCGACTTTATTATGTGACCGTCATTTATTAGGTGAGCACGTAGAAATGCATATGTTTATAGGAACCATTAAGAAAGGTATCTCTATAAGTGGTTATATCAAGAAAGGATTAGTAAACCCAAATCAAATAAAACAACGACATGATTTACTTGCTAAGGAAATGATTTCCAGAGGGATGACCCACAAAAGTCCATTGGATTGTGATTGTACTATTTTGCCAGTTTATCCTCTACCAATTAAGTCCAACATTAAAAATTTAAAGAACCGGTGTTCCTATTGTAATATATAAATGGTCTGTAAATTAAAACCAAACCTCACCACCATGCAGAGAACCAAAACCCGATTACCTGACAGTATTAACCTTTCTCCAACCGGAGATTTTACACAGGTTCCAAACGATTTAATAAGAAACCCCGCTATAAGTAGTAAAGCTAAGGTGGTTTTAATCATATTGTTATCAAACCGGGAAGGTTGGACATCCTACAAGTCCACTTTAAGGCTGAGCATGAAAGAAGGAATAAATTCAGTTGACCAGTCACTAAAAGAATTGGAAGAACTGGGTTACTTAATGAGGATTCGATATAAAGACAAAAACTCAAAACAATTCACTGGAACGTTGTGGGCTTATACTGACATTCCAAACAATTTCAAACCAATTAGTTTTCCCGGAATTGAGCACTACGACTTGGAACTCCCTGAAACTCAACCACAATATGGAAACCATAATATGGCTTCCATGATATGGGAACCATGCTATGGAAATCAGCCCCTAATAATATTAAATAAAAATATTAAAAAAGAAAAAAATATAACAAAAAAAGAAAATTGTGATTTGTTAACTCAATCCAATACTAATAAATTGGTCGACCCGGTTGATGAAACAATACCAGCCTTTCAATTATTTTGGAAACTATACCCACGAAAACAACGCCAATTTGATACGGAAAAAGAATGGAATATACTTTGGACCAAAACTAAACCAGTTTATCGTAGGGAATTATGGACTAAAATTCGGCATGCTTTGAAGGACCAAAAACAATCAAACCAATGGCAGGACCCCACTTTAGTACCACTTGCTGTGAATTGGTTGAAGGGTAAACGTTGGTTGGATGAAAACCCTGCCCCGGTGAAGCATAAGGCGGATGTTGTTGTAGAAATTAATGAGGATAATGATGTAATAATTACAACCTATTTACTACGAGTATTTAAGTCAGTAGGTCGGGAACGATTGAAGTGGTTTAAGGAGGAGTTGTATGGTAAGGCTATACAAGACACAAGACTCCCAGTAAAAGAGCACCGGGCTGTATTATTAGCTTTATTGGATTTACTACAATATTGTTCGGATAATCAAAAACCAATTGCTAAGAACCAACCGGGAATCCCTTCGGTGGATATACTGATCATGGATTATTTAGATTGGTTGTCGGAGCAGGATTGGATTAACGATTTAACTGCCCGGGCATATTCTTTCCCAAACGTACTTTTTCAAAAGTTTTACAGGCAGCAATGCGTTGCCTGTGGTTTTGAGATAATGGATGGAGAACCTTATGGCAGTTGATAATAGTTATATAGAGAGGCGGATTGTTATTGGTATGATAGTATCCACCGATTTCATTAAGTTGGTCAAACCCTTATGGAATACTCGCCTACTGGAAAGTAAGGTAGCAAAACGTTTGGCGGTGTGGTGCTTGTCTTATTACGACCGGTTTGATAAAGCTCCGGGAAAAGACATTGAGTCAATATTCTTCAACGAACTCAGGAACGGGTTACCGAAGGAGTTAGCAGAGGAGATTGAGGAGGACCTACTTCCGGAATTGAGTGATGAGTTTTTAGAGGAGGGGTTAAATCTGCCTTACCTAACCGAGTCAGCAATGACGTACTTTAATGAACGTCATTTAGTCTTATTCACGGAACAAATTCAATCCACTTTATTGGATGCTACTCTAACCGAACAACAACGAGTCATTAAGGCTGAGCAGATTGCCAGTAGTTATAAACTATTAGCTACTCAAACTGGCATGGCTCTGAATATGGCAGACCCGGAAGTTATTGAAAGGGTTGAGCGGGCTTTTGAGGAGGCTGGTGAACCTTTAGTGCGATTCCCAAAGGCACTTGGTGAATTTTGGAATCATCAATTAACTCGTGGTAAGTTTGTAGCGTTGATGGCAATTGAGAAAAGAGGCAAGACCTTTTGGTTACTTGAGTTTGCTATTAGGGCGATTAGTCAGGGTAGGAAAGTGGTATTTTTTCAAGCCGGTGACATGACAGAAGGTGACCAATTACGACGCATTGCCATGTATTTAGCCGGGAGGTCTGATCGGGAGAAGTATACACAAGCTCATTATGAACCGATACGGGATTGTGTTTGGAACCAATTGGATAATTGTGATAGACCAGTCCGGGAGGGTCGGTTTGGTCCATTTGCCAGCCTGTCGCCCAATTATCTACGTCAAAAAATGACTTACGAAAAATTATTAGAGGCGGTTCAGACCAATCCACAATATAAACCATGTTTTAATTGTAAGGAATATCAGACTAAAGCGTGGGGGGCTGTTTGGTTGAGTCAGGTACCACAAACCAATCCGTTGATGGCGGGAGAGGCGTCCCGATTGGTAAAGGAGTTTTTTGTGGATAAAAAACGAAATTTCCTTTTATCAACACACGCTAATGGTACTTTGTCTGTAAGTAATATGAAGGCGTTGCTGAGTGTTTGGGAGAAACAATCCGGGTTTATTCCCGACGTAATCATTGTGGACTATGCTGATTTGTTAGTTGCAGAGAGTAGGGTTGAGTTTAGACATCAGCAGAATGAGATATGGAAGGCCTTACGTAATTTGACTCAGGAACGTCATTGTTTATTGATTACAGCTACTCAGGCGGATGCTAATGCCTATGATCGGGAGTGGTTAAAAATGTCTAATTTTTCAGAAGACAAACGAAAATACGCTCATGCTACAGCAATGTTTGGACTGAATCAGGACCCACAGGGCAGGGAAAAGAAACTCGGTATAATGAGAATCAACGAGTTGGTTATCAGGGAAGGTGAATCCAATCCAATGAATGCCGTATGGGTTCTGCATAATTTACGACGTGGTAAACCTTATTTACAAAGTTTTTTTTAATGAAAATCATTAATGGTTGTATAATAATGCGGTTGAGTTGGTTATACCGGGGGTCCGGGTTTTTAATCCGGTGGGGTGAGGACCCTAACACACCCCCGGTTTTTTACTGAAACATTTTAATAATAAAACATGAAACGTTGGAGAATTAGTAAAGAGTTCCATTTCAGCGCCAGTCACGTACTGACTGGTTTGGCAGATGGACACCCGTGTGGTCGCCTGCATGGGCATAATTATGTATTGAAGGTGACCCTGCAAGGCTTTCAACTGGATGATGTTGGTTTTGTCAGGGATTACAATGAATTGAAACCAATTAAGGCGTTTGTTGATGATGTTTTAGATCACAGGCACCTTAATGAGGTTTTCCCGGACATAAATCCTACGGTTGAGCTTATGAGTGAAAGAATATACTCATTGTTCAAACCATTCTTCCCGGACCTTTATTCAATTGAAATGTCGGAAACCCCTAAAACAAGTTGTGAGTATGTTTCCAACGACTATCATTAAGAGTCACCCAAAAGTCCGGGTTCCTGACCCGGATGGTGTTTTTTTGCGGGTGTCTGAATTTTTCTGTGACACCATTCAGGGTGAAAACTTTGTGGGATTTCCTGCAGCATTCTTACGTTTACAGGAATGTACCCTAAATTGCCGGTGGTGCGATACGCAGCAGGTTTGGAAGTATGGCAACCCGTACACCATTACTGAATTGCTTTCATTAATGGATTCGGTTGGTTTGCCGGAGCGTTTGCATGATGGTCAACGTTTAGTGTTTACTGGAGGTAGTCCCTTAAACCAGCAGAATGCTTTGTTAGTCTTTTTACAGGCGTTTATGGAGCGGTATGCCTTCAAACCTTATATAGAGGTCGAAAACGAATGTACCCTACTCCCAAACCGGTTGTTTTCTAAAATGGTGGATTGTTGGAATAATAGCCCTAAACTGAGCAATGCCGGTAACCCACGCCACCGCCAATACAGACCGGCGATAATCAAAGGTCTCAGTTTATTGCCGAATAGCTGGTTCAAGTTTGTGGTGTCCGATGAATCGGAGTGGGAAGAAATTGAGGTGGATTTCCTTAAACCCGGTTTGGTTAAGAAGCAGCAGATTGTTTTAATGCCCCTCGGCGGTTCGTTGGCTGAATTAGAGATAAACCGCCCGGCAGTGGTGCAGATGGCATTGAAGTACAATGTTCGGTATAGTACTCGGGAGCACGTGGTTTTGTGGGACAAGCTGACGGGTGTGTGAAAAAGGTAGTAAAATTTTCTACAAATTTTTTAGCAAAAGGATTAGTTGTTGTATAATATGACAACAAAAGATTTCAATATCTAATTAATCATTAAAAATCACAAAAAATGAAAACTTTGGAAAAATTGCAAATTGTGGCTAAAAGCCTGAACGAAGTATTGGGACTGGACCCGAAACTCAAAGTAGTTGGTGTAAAAGAGGATGCTCTGAAAGCGAAAGTTAAGGAAGCGGTCGACTTGTTGGAAGAGTCCGACATTCCGGAGATTGCTGATAATGTCAGGCAGTTCATGGAAGAGTTGGAATTGTGGCCTTTTGCGGCTGACGAGGATACCGACGAGGATGAGGCTGACGAGGATGAGGCTGACGAGGATGCCGACGAGGATGAGGCTGACGAGGATCCTAAAGCCGAATTGATTGCCAAAATTGAGGCAGCAGCCGGGCAGAAACCGGACAAGGCTATTAAGGCACTGAAAGCCATGGTTGCTGAGGATGTTTCGTTCAAAGCAATCAAAAACAAGGTCAAGACCATTTTTGAGGTGTCAGTTTTGACCACGAAGATGTTTGAATGTTTGGGAGTGGTTGTTGCCCCGGAACCTGTTAAGGGGAGTGAGAAACCAAAAACGGAGACTAAACTCCCGGCTGAAAAGAAGAAAGATGACCAACCTAATCAAACAGCTTTCATTCGCGATTGCATCAAAAAGAAGATGAAATCAGTTGATTTAGTGGCTGCTTTGATGAAGACCTTTGACAAATCAGAGAGTTGGTCTATAAACCGTTTCAAACTGTACGAGAAACATTATGGACCTATGGGTGAAAACGACCCGAAGTTGAAGTAATATGTTTATGAGATTATTCCGGGATTGCGCCTATTTTTGGGAGCATCCCGGCATTTTTTTAAAATAAAGTTATTAATCTTATAAAAGTGATAGATGCGTGTTATAGCAATTGATTTTGATGGAACTGCTAATATTAATCCAAATATAGTTAGTCAATTGTACGAGGATCCTAATAATTTTATAGTTATCTATACTGCAAGATCATCTGCTACTCGCAAGCAGACTGAAAGTGAGTTATTTGAGCTGGGCATAAAATATCATGCACTTGTTATGGATAAATTGAGAGCTGATGCTTATATAGATGATAAAAATGTAGGAGGAGTGAGATGGCCAACTTATTGATGTTTAGTGGGGGTTTGGATTCTTACTTAATTAAATCTATTCTACAAATTCCGAATGAGAGGTGTTTATTCGTAGACATGGGCACTGCTGAAAATCGAATGGAGCAGTCAGTAATAGATAATTACTTTCCCGGAGTTATTAAGGTGGGTATGCCTTTAGCTGCTTTTTCGTTGAAAAATAACATAATACCTTTTCGTAATCATTTTTTGGCATTAGTTGCCGCCAATTACGCTAATCATATCATATTTGGTTTTACATTAGGTGATACGACTAAAGATAAGGACTATGTGTTTAAAAGTCAGGTAGAGGGTGTTTTGAATTACTTTTCTACCGATACTCAAAAAGTATTGATTCAAGGTCCTTTTGTTATTGATCTGCCTTTCAAGCATTTAACTAAGACAGAATTAGTTGCTTTATACCTTGAGAAAGACCACCCTGCGTCTTATCTACTGACTAACTCGTTTAGTTGTTATGAGGGGTTGCATAAGCCTTGTGGTATTTGTCGGTCTTGTTTACGTAAATATGTGGCTTTGGAGCTTAATGGCATTGATACGTCTGGTCATTGGCTTAATAACCCTGTAGATCATCTGCTTGCTTTTCTTGAAGAAAGTGTTACTAAAAATCGAGGTTTTGAAATTAATGACATACAAAAATGCATAAACCTAAAACAGCCATAATGGCAACAGGTGGATTAGACTCCACCACTTTGCTTTACAAATACAAGGGTTTATCACCAACCGTAATTACGGTTGATTATGGTCAGCTTGTTTTTGAAAAGCAGATCGAATTGTTAAATCATCATATAACTAAGTTAAGCCTACCCCCACTTGTGGTGATAAAAATACCAATACATGACTGGCAGGCTCGTCCGGGATTATTCCAATCAAACTATGTACCAAATGAGGTAAATCCGTTGGCTGATTGGGATAAATTGCGGTATGCTGATTTCTTTGTAGAGGGGCGCAATTCAATTATGTTAACATACGCCCTTGCTTACTGTTCTGCCAATAAAATAGATGAGTTGTTGCTTGGTTATTTATATGGTGAGGCGGAATGGATGAACCGTCGGTCTTATAAATTGCTTACGGGTGATAATTCACCCCAATTTGTTGACATTATTAACTTAATTAGTCAACTCGGATATTCTCATCAAGTCCGGGTCAGGGCTCCGTTTTACGAATTGCGCTGGGATAAAACAGATGTGATTGTTTGTGGGCGGGAAATGGGTGTGGATTACAACAAAACGTACAGTTGTTACTTCACACCACCTTGTGGTAGGTGTGATAATTGTTTACTACGAAAGGAGTTAGGAGTATGAAAGAAGATAGTTCATTGTTATTTGTTGACGATTTTAAATTGTTAAAAACCAATATTGAGGTTATACTGGTTGCTATCGGGGAGGATCCTAACCGGGAGGGTTTATTGGATACTCCTAAAAGGGTGGTTAAGTCATGGTCTGAACTTTACCGGGGTTATTCGCAGAAACCGGAGGATGTTTTGACTGTGTTTGATTCCGGTGGGTATGACCAGATTGTACTATTGAAGGATATTGAATTGTATTCCATGTGCGAGCACCATATGTTACCATTCTTTGGCAAGGCTCATGTAGCGTATATACCTGACGGAAAGGTTATAGGTATTTCCAAACTTGCCCGGTTGGTTGATATATTTGCCCGGCGTTTACAAATTCAGGAGCGGATTGGAGATCAGGTGACTGATTCCCTTATGGAGTACCTAAAACCAAAGGGGGCTGCCTGTATAATTGAGGCTACCCATATGTGCATGCGGATGCGTGGGGTGGGTAAACAAAACTCAGTTATGAGCACCAGCAGTATGAGAGGGGTGTTTATGACGGAGTCGCAGGCTCGGCAGGAATTAATGAGTTTGTTGCGATGAAAGTGTGGTTTGCTGGTAATACTGGTACTTTATCACGGGAGCATGTATTGCATTCATACGGTGTGGGTCGTTTATATTCATATCATTATGTTCATATTGATTTTTTTAATGTGGGCACTTTAATTCAGTATTGTATGACTAATAAAATTGATTTGTTTTTGGATTCCGGTGCGTTTTCGGCAAAGTCACAGGGTCTTTCCATTGATATTGATGCTTATATAGCCTTCATAAAAGAGCATGAGCATTTACTTACTGTTTATGCTAATCTGGATGTCATTGGTAATCCTATTGCCAGTGCCCGTAATTTGAAGAAAATGGAAGCGGCTGGTTTGAAACCTTTGCCTGTTTTCCATCATGGAAGTGACCCTGATGAGTTTTTGGTTCCTTTGTTGGAAAAATATGATTACATATGTTTAGGGGGTTTGGTAAAAACCTCCGACTTGGTTTTGTATCTGGATAGAATTTGGTCCAATTATTTAGTTGATTCGACTGGTTTGCCAAAAGTTAAAGTACATGCATTTGGCATGACCAGTTTACCACTGATGCTACGCTACCCGTGGTACTCTGTTGACTCAACAAGCTGGGTGCTTACGGGGAGGTTGGGGTCTATTATGATTCCTCGTTATAAGGGTGGAGAGTGGGTTTACGATGAAAATTCGTGGAAAATAGCGGTTTCCAATCGCAGTCCTAATCAGAAGGATGCCGGTAAGCACATAACGACTTTGACTCCCGTAGAAAAGTCTATTTTTATGAATTACATCCATGAGAAGGGTTTTGTGCTTGGTAAGTCCCGATTTGAAAAACGTCCAATAACTTATGATGAACTAAAGCCGGGGGAAAAATGGGCAGAGAAGAAACCAGTAGATAAAAGCATTAAAACCCGTTTATTGGAAATCATTGAGGAGCCCGGATTGTCCAACAACTATGTTCAACGTGATGAGCTTAACATAATTTACTTTCTGGATTTGGAACAAAACATGCCGGAGTGGCCGTGGGCATTTCATACTAAAAAAGTAATGAAAGGGTTTTTTGAATGAAAGTGTATTTTGCTACGTGGTTGGTTGATGAAACATTAGGACGTTCCTTAACAAAAAAGAGGGCTAATACTCGTTTGGTTAGTTATCATTTTATAAAGGAGCAAAAAGTTACAGATGAGGAATTAATTCAGTATGTTAAAATAGGGAGGGTTTCCCGTAAAAAGCAAAGAGATGAAAAAAGTTGTGATCAAAAAAAATGATTTGTTGGAGGCGTTGGAAATTGTAAAACCAGCACTCGGTAGTAAGGACATAATCGAGCAGACAGATTCTTTTATTTTCAAGGATGGTTGTGTGGTGACTTACAATGATGACTTGAGCATAAGTCACCCGGTGACCGGTCTGACGTTTGAGGGCGCAATCAAAGCTGAGCAGATGTATAAAATGCTCAGTAAAATGAAAAAGGATGAAGTTGATTTGGAAGTCACAGAGAGTGAAATTGTATTGACTGCCGGTCGTTCCCGGGCGGGTTTTGCGCTACAGGCTAAAATTACACTTCCGTTGGAGGAGGTTGGTCAGGCAGAAGATTGGATTACCTTGCCTACGAGCTTTAACGCCATTGTACAAAAGGTTATTGGTGCCGCGTCGAGGGATATGTCTCGTCCGGTATTAACTGCTGTTAAATTTGAGCAGAGTGGCTGTACCGCCTCTGATGGTTTTCGACTGGGCGTTGCCTATTTTGACGATCCGGTGGAATTGGAAGAACCGGTTTTAATACCAGCTACCAATTTAGCAGTTATTATGCGTTACAACCCTACAGAGGTCTCCGTTGCTGATAATTGGATTCATTTCCGGAACGAATTTGGTACTCAAATAAGTTCCCGGGTTTTGCAGGAGTCTTTCCCGGACATAGCCCGTTTACTTGAGGTGTCAGGAGCGGAAATCAAATTCCCACAAACCATATTGGAAATACTTGAGAGGGCGGCTGTTATGGGTAAAAGGGATCATTTCTTGGATGAGAGCGTGGTGGTGAGCGTGGCAAACAATCGCATTAATATACGGGCTGAGTCAGAAACCGGTTGGTTTGAGGAGGATGCTAACATGAAGTTTTCCGGCAACCCCCTTTCTTTCTCCATAACCCCCTATCTTTTTATCGAGGTTCTAAAAGAAACGTTGGAGGCTGTAGTAGGGGATTCTCGTATTAAATTTGAAGGTGAAAATTGGGTCTATATTGCGATATTAAGAGCATCCTAAGTATGCAAGGGTTTTTTAGTAAAAAGGAAACTGAATCTTTGCACCGGGTTGGTGGTAAGTCCCTGACTTGTTTTGCCTGTGGTTTGTATAGAGATGTTCATACCGCTAAAATGAAACCAACCGGTGGTTTTAAGAAACATGTAATGCTAATAGGGGAGGCGCCAACCGAGGCCGATGATTCGCGTGGAAAACATTGGCAAGACCGGTCAGGGCAATTACTGGAGGAGAGTTTGGAGTCAGCGGGCATTGATTTACATAACGATTGTATTAGTATCAACGCAATTAATTGCTACCCGGGAGGTCGTTTACCCTCACCTCATGAATTGAATTGCTGCAGGCGTATTGTATTTTCTCACATCAAAGAGTACCAACCAAAATTGATAATACTGCTGGGAATGCCTGCGGTCATTTCTTTGATTGGTCAACGTTTTTCTAAGGATATGGATAAAATAGATAAGTGGCGTGGTTTTGTCATTCCGGATCAGGATTTGAAATGTTACGTTGCTCCTACATTTGCACCGGGTCTTGTTTTATCCAAGGGTTCCGACTATGAATTGTTTTTTAAACAAGACATAAAGAAGGCGGTTGATCAATTAAAAGAACCATGGAAACGCCAACCAAACTTTACGATGCAGGTTTTGGAAGACCTAACCCCTTTATATACAATACCAACCGGGTCTACAATAGCGTTTGATTATGAAACCACTGGTTTGAAACCTCATGCTATTGGTCATCGTGTTGTTTGCGTGGCTGTGGCGACATCATCTACTCATTGCTATGTATTTAAGATGCCAGTAACTAAAGAAGGTAGAAAACCTTTTTTGGATTTATTAGCAAACCCGGGCGTATATAAGATTGCACAAAACATGAAGTATGAGGACCATTGGTCCAATGTGGTGTTGCGCCAGCCGGTCGAGTCATGGGCATTTGACACTATGCTGGCGTCTCATTTACTTGACAATAGAGATGGCGTTACCGGATTAAAGTTTCAAGCGTATGTTCGGCTCGGGATTGTTGATTATTCGTCAGAGATTGCCCGTTACTTGCAGGCACCGGATACCAATTCATTTAATAATATCATGGAGTTGACTAAAAGTGAGGATGGTTTACAAAGATTAATGAAGTATTGTGCCTCGGACGCTATATATACCTACAGGATTGCTGAACAACAGATTGAGGAATTAGATTACGATTTTTTACCTTTTTGATATGCTTATAAAACCAACACGACGGGAGGCTTATAGATTACTTCATGACGGAGCTTTGGCATTGGCAAGGGCAGAGCGTCAGGGTATCCGGGTCGACATGGAATATTGCCAAAGTAAGCATGATCATTTGACCCGGAAAATAGCTTTACTGGAAAAGCGGTTTTTTGAAACTTCATTTTATCGCCACTGGTATAATAGTTTTGGAGGACGGGTCAATATCAATAGTAACGACCAGCTTGCTACATTTCTATATGATAAAAAGAAAATCAAACCAACCACCCTAACGGAGAGTGGTAAAGGTAGCACTGATGAGGATGCCTTACTTCAATTGGACATTCCGGAGTTAGTTGATTTGCTTCAAATAAGGAAATTAAAGAAAGTTCGTGATACTTATTTGGGGGCGTTTATGCGTGAGCAGGTGGATGGGTTTATACACCCGTTTTACAATTTACATTTGGTCAAGACCTTTCGTTCCAGTAGTGACTCACCTAACTTTCAAAACATACCTAAAAGAGATAAAGAGGCTATGTTATTAACACGCCGGGCTTTATTTCCACGCGTAGGTCATCAATTAATGGAAGTCGATTTTAAAGGTATTGAGGTCAGGATAGCAGCGTGTTATCATAAGGACCCAACCATGCTACGTTACATAAAAGATCCTACTACGGACATGCATGGTGATATGGCGGTTCAATTATTTGGTTTATCTAATTTTACTAAAAGCAATCCGGCTCATTCTACTTTAAGATCAGCAGCAAAAAATTCATTTGTTTTCCCTCAATTTTATGGTGATTACTACAAGAATAGTGCTATTAATTTAGCCATTGTTTGGGGGAAACTCCCTGACCATGGTAATTGGAGAAAAGGACAAGGTTTACCACTTGAGGATGGTTTCGCACTGGGAGATTTGATGCTCTCAAATGGTTTTAAAAATTTGGATGACTATATTGAGCATGTTCGGGTGATTGAGGATGATTTTTGGACAAAAAGGTTTCCTATTTATTCCAAATGGAAAGAGCAATGGATTGCCGAGTATAAGAAAAAGGGTTATTTTGATATGTTCACTGGTTTCCGATGTTCCGGGGTTTTAAGACCAAACAACATAATTAATTACCCGGTGCAGGGCGTGGCATTTCATTGTTTATTGTGGGCATTGATTCGGTTGGATTATTTATTTTCTTTACAAAATTTACAATCCAAAATAATTGGTCAGATTCATGATGCTATTGTGTTTGATATATACCCTCCGGAATTGGTCCGGGTTTCTAAATTGATAAAACAGGTCATGACTCAGGAATTAGTTGAGCATTGGCGGTGGATTATCGTGCCTATGGATGTGGAGGTTGATTTAGGTGAGATTGATGCCAGTTGGGCAGATTTAAGTTTTTATAAAATTTAAAACAACCTTAATAATATTGTATAATATAGCAAAAATTATTCAATGCAAACCGATGAAGTAACTTTAGATGCATTCCGGGTAGTCAGGAAAAGTTTGTTAACTCTATTTGAGGAGAATAAAAATTCTACATCGATTACCAATAACCTTGGATTACCAGATTCATGGATAGATGATAATGAGGCGCAATTGGATTTGCTATTTGAAGACTCAAACGCTATGCCGGAACTTATTGCAAAATCATTGTTAGCCTATGAGGACCCGGCTGAGTTTTTGGCGGCTGTTATTTTGGTAAACAATGCTTGGTTGCATAAAATTAAACGAATGAATACAATACCAAGTGGTGTTATGAGTATTATTTCGTTGATTGAAAGGAGTAAGGCATGAGTTTGTACCTTAAATATCGACCGGATTCCTTGAGTGGGTTGTTTGGTAATACCGAATTGGTTTCCGTATTGGAGGCTATGTTAGTGCCTAATCAACGGGAGAAATTCCCGCACTCTATACTATTGACCGGGCCAACTGGATGTGGTAAGACTACAATTGCCCGTATTATCGCTGAGGAAATCGGGGCAGTTGGTTTGGATATACGTGAGGTGGATTCTGCAGATTTCCGGGGTATCGACACCGTTCGAGATATACGGAAGCAGGTCACCTACAAACCGGTGGAAGGTTCTGCCAGTGTTTGGATAATTGATGAGTGTCATAAGATGACTAATGATGCTCAAAACGCCTTGTTGAAAACATTGGAGGATACTCCAAAACATGTATACTTTATTCTATGTACTACTGATCCTCAAAAATTATTACCTACAATAAAAGGACGTTGTAGCACCTTCATGGTTAAGTTATTAACAGATTCAGAGATGATGTTACTTTTGCGGAAGGTGGTAAAAGCTGAGGAGGATAGTTTGGCAAAGGTCATATACGAGCAAATTATACAGGACTCGCTCGGACACCCCCGTAATGCCTTACAAATACTTGATCAGGTGTTGAGGGTGGATACCCCTCAACGTTTAGCTACAGCCCAAAGAGCAGCAGAGGAACAAAGTCAATCCATTGAATTATGCCGGGCATTGATAAGTGGGTCAGATTGGAAAAGGGTTTCCGCAATACTAAATGGATTGAAGGATCAGGACGCTGAGGGCGTACGCCGCCATGTGCTTGGTTATGCGCAGAGTGTGTTATTAAAGCAGTCGAGTAATCAGGCGGCTTATGTTATAGAATGTTTTTACGAACCATTCTTTAATATAGGGTTTCCCGGACTGGTTTATGCCTGTTATAGTGTTGTTAATTCAAATTAATCAAAAATGAATTACGAAGCAGATTTAAGAATTGATGAATCAAACCTTGACTTGGAGTGGTTGGAACAACCCTCATTGATGATGCGTTATGGCATGAAAAGTGCCGAAGCCCGTCAGGAATTGGATTTAGCAAAGGAGAATTTAAACTTGGTGAAAGCTGAGTTGGATTTGGCAATTCGCAACAATCCGGAATCCTATGGACTTAATAAGGTAACTGAGGCTGCATTGTTTGCTATGATTCAGCAACAGGATGATTATAAAACTGCTTACAGCAGATTTGTGGATGCTACGTATCAGGTCAATTTATTACAGGTGGCTATTGAGGCAATCCAACATCGGAAGTCAGCATTGGAGAATTTGGTCAGACTTCACGGACAACAATACTTTGCCGGACCTAAAATACCACACGATTTGGCAGAGGTTCGCGAGGCCGCCCAAAGGCGGGCAAATGAGGCTGTAGGCAAGGCTATGAGGAGGGGCAGATGATTATTATACTGAAATATGTGATTGGTATTCTACTGGGTATACCAATACTCATGTTCTTAACATACTTACTTTCTTCCATGCAGATGGCGGCGTGGATGGATACTTTTAACAGAAAAACTAAAATTCAAAAATCAAATGAAGAAAATTCAAAAAAAGAGTAGGTTCGGCGATAAGGTGGGAAAGGACACAAATCGTCAGAAAAGTCAGGGGTCTAACTATGGCTACCTGAAATTACCAAGTGGTGTAAATGTTTTCAAAGAGGAACCCGGACGGGTTCATATTGATATCCTCCCGTACTTGGTGACCATGGATAAACACCCTGACCGTGATGACGACTGGCAGATTGCTATCCCCGGAGAATTGTGGTATAAATTACCATTCAAAACTCACCGGAATATTGGTGCCGCAAATGATACGGTGGTGTGTCCTCGTAGCTTTGGCAAACGTTGTCCAATTTGTGAGGCCCGGGAAAAAATGATTAAGGAAGGCGCTTCAAAGGAAGTCACTGACCCGTTACGCCCCAGTCAGCGTAATCTTTATGCCATAATGGTCAAGACTAAAAAGGATGGCGAGAAGATAATGGTTTGGGATATTTCCCACTACCTTTTTCAAAAATTACTGAATGAAGAATTGGAGGAAAATCCACAATTCAACAATTTTCCCGACCATGAGGACGGTTATACTTTGAAAGTCCGGTTTGAGGAACAAGCCATTGGTAAGAACAAATTTTCAGAGGCAACCCGGATTGACTTTGAAGAACGTCCGGAGCAGTTTGATGACTCCATTTTGAAACATATTCCTAATTTGGACGAGATGTTGACCATCAAGTCGTACAAAGAATTGGAAGCATTGTTTTTGGAATTGGATGCTCCTGATACTGCAGCGACTGAAGACGATTCCATTGAGGAGGAACCGGTGGTTAATTTCCGTAAAAGAAAAGATGCTGGTGGTCAGAGAAAACCAGCCCCGGTTGAGGATGAGGATGATGAGGATGAGGGTGATGAGGATGAGGATGAAGCGCCTCCGGTCAACCGTTCTAATAAAAAAGACCCTCCGGCACCTATCCGTAGAAAACCAGCCCCGGTTGAGGATGAGGATGATGAGGATGAGGATGACACACCTCCCCCTTCAAAACCGAGTAAAAAGTCAGCAGATGCCCCGATTCGCAGAAGACCAGCTCCGGTTGAGGATGATGAGGACGAGGATGCGGCACCTCCGATAAAGAAAGGTAAATCAACCGGTGATGCTAACAAATGCCCCTTTGGTCATAAGTTTGGGCATGACTGCGAAAAACACAAAGATTGTGATTCCTGTGATGTTTGGGAGGATTGTTTAGACGAACAAGCCCGTTTGGGTAAGTAGGCGTTGTTTTAGTTCGGGGGTGGTTTTTTAGATTGATTTTTAAACCACCCCTTTTTGTTTTAAAAAGAAAAGTCATGAAATCACTAAAAAACCAATACCAACGTTATTTAGTTTATAAAAAAGCCACCCAACTATACGATGGTGGTAGATCGTGGGCAGGGTTATGTCATGTACTTTTACACACTTGTGAAAGTTTGGGGTATCATTGGGAAGGGTTCTACATGGCAAGGGTTGAGCAGATGATTGAAGAGTTGCCTGAATTAAAAACTCAGAAACCCGAGCATGTTTTGGATGAGGGCTGGTGGTGGCCAAAAGATGACACCATAACGAGAAAAGTTGTTTTACAAAAATGCGTTGAAAATAGTTTACTATGATGCAAAGGACTAAGACTCCAAAATTGGAGATAAAACGCCGGGTAGCGGAAAAAAAGAAACCATACGACGGAAATTCTGAAATAATGATTTCCACAGGCAGCACCTTACTTGACCTTGCTATAAGTGGAGGTCGTAAAAGGGGTGGAGGTATTCCCGGTGGTATTTTAGTTGAGGTTTTCGGACCGAGCAGTTCCGGTAAAACAGTGCTTTTGTGTGAAATAGCAGGAGCGGTTCAACGACAAGGTGGTGAAATTCAGTTTCATGACCCGGAGGCTCGTTTGAACAGGCAGTTTGCCCGTATGTTTGATTTGGATACTGATGATATTGCTTACGGGACCCCTGACACGGTGCCGGAGGTGTTTCAAATGGTCAGAGATTGGAAACCGACAAGTTCTAAAAAGATACATGGTGTGTTTGCTGACAGCCTTGCAGCATTATCCACTGACATGGAGATGGAAAGTGATAAAGGCGATAAAATGGGAATGCGTCGGGCGAAAGAGTTTAGTGAAGAATTGCGCAGGACTTGCAGGGTTCTTACGGCAAAAAACTATTTGATGGTAGCATCCAATCAGGTCCGGGAAAACATTGATGCTGGTCCTTATGGTCAGAGGTGGAGAAGTCCGGGTGGTGAGTCAATTGGGTTTTATGCCAGTTTGCGACTGAGAACCTCAAGTCCTCAAAAGATAAAAACAAAGGCCTCCGTAGCAGGGAAAGAAGTCACGCGTGTTATTGGAGTTGAGACTCAGGTTGAGGTATTTAAGTCAAGTGTTTGGAAACCCTATCGTACAGCACCGTTGACCATATTATTTGACTATGGTATTGACGACATTCGGCAGAACCTTCAATTTATTAAGGATTTCACCAAAAACACTACTTATAGTTTAGGTGGTCAGAAACTGGCAGTATCAATGGAGGATTCAATAGCAATGATTGAGGAGGATGGTTACGAGCGTCAGTTGAAGGATGAGGTGATTGATCTATGGGAGGAAATTGAGTCAAAATTTCAAAAGGATTCCCGTAAAAACAAGCTGAGATGAGGGTACTAACTAATGACCCCAGTTTTACTGCATGGGGATGGGCTGTGGTGGCTGTCAGTGGTCGAGTATACGCCACTGGGGTAATTGTTACTAAACCCTCAGCAAAGAAGAAAAGAATACGCAAGTCAGATGACCGGGCAGAGAGAACCGCCGATATTGTCAGGGAGTTGTTGGGCATAATTAAGCAGTATGATGTGGATTACGTGGTTAGCGAAATACCCCACGGTAGCCAAAACGCTCAAGCAGCTGTGATGATTGGTATTGTGATGGGAATAGTCGTGACCATGACTCAATGTCTTCAATTACCGGTGGAAATGTATTCAGAGGATGACTCCAAAAAAATTGTAGTAGGAACCCGGTCATGTACTAAGGCAGAGATGATTGAGGCGGTTGGTAGGAAATTAAAAGTACCATGGACTGGGGTTAAGTTCCGGGACGAGGCGGTTGCTGATGCGTTAGCAATTTACTTGGTGGCAATGGAGCAGTCTCAAACCCTCAAATATTATAAAATTCAGCGAAAAGCTCAGTTGTAATGGCATTTCTTTTTAAAATGGTATCCATATATGGTTTTTTATTAAAAGCTCTTACAAGTCTTTAAAACGCGAAAAAATGATAAGGTTCATTTCAATAAAAAATTTTCAAAGTCATAAATCCACAGAGTTGGAGTTGCACCCCGGCGTTAATATTATTGTTGGCAATTCTGATTCCGGTAAGTCGGCAATCATTAGGGCATTGAAGTGGTTGGTATTAAACAGGCCTGGTGGTGAGGCATTTCGCAGTCACTGGGGTGGTAACACTCATGTAGGGGTTGAGTTTGATGATTATCATATTAGTCGTAATAAGGGTGATGTTAATTCTTATGTTCTCCGGGAGGCGTCAGAGGAGGAGGTTGTTGATTTTACGGCATTCAAAACTGAGGTTCCCGAGGAGGTGGTCAGGGCTTTGAATATGAGTCCGGTCAATTATCAATTTCAGGGGGATCAGAGTTTTTTATTATCAAACAGCCCCGGTGAAGTGGCAAACCATTTTAACGCTATCGCTAATATTGGTCAAATTAACGCCGCATTGTCTAATTTGAATAGTCGTATACTATCGGTTGGTCGGGAATTGGAGAATACCACCCGGGAAATTGAGCAGTTAGGTGAATCAATGAACGCCTATGATCATTTACCTAAGTTTGAGGCTGAGTTAGAAGTATTGGAAATGATGGTTGGTGATTTTAAAAGATTAGGCAAGACCAATTCTAAATTAGTTTCAATCTTAAATCAATTGACTGAGTTGGATAAGGAGCTTGTCAATAGGGATCAAATACAATCCATTATTAATTTAATTGAAAGTATTGAGGATTGGTATAATAAGAGGCGGCAAATTCAACAGGATATTGACAAACTTACGGTTGTGATGGATGGTCTTGTAGAATTGGATTTGATTTTAGCAAGTCAGTCAAAATTGGATAAATTGATGGTTGATTATGAGACCTATGTTCTTTTTGCACAAACCCGGGATTCTTTACAAAAAGACTTTTCTAATTTGTCAGCTATATTGACCCGTATGGATGATGTATTACGAGATCAGGTGAGAGATGAGCGGGAGTTGGCAAGATTTGAAAAAATTTATCACGATAATTTCCCGGAACAATGTCCACTATGTAATCATTAAAAATTAAACATATGTTTGGGTTCCTAAATCTTTTCTTCTCAAAGAATGTAATTGGTTTTTCTGTGGGTATGATCGACCGGGGTCACTGGGATTGCTCTCTATTAGGTTTCGGTTTCTCCATAATCCAAAAAAGGATTTATTTTGAATTGTTTTACAAGTATTGGGAGGTTCAACTATGAGTATGGTTGAGGTTCGTAGTAGGTGTGGTCGTTATGTCCTGAGTCATGGTCTGAACAGGAATAAACGACGTTTTCTGACACTACAGGAAACTGAGGGTCCTATTTTGTTTAATTTTGTTGATTTCCGACCAAAACTATTTATTAATAATTTGCCCGATAGCAGGGTTAAGGATGTGCCTCTACGGGGGGCGTACTGGCATGCTCGCTACTTATTACAAAATTGGTTTGGTAAAAACGACATAGAATTTCCACAACATAATTGGACAGATGAAAAGAACAATCAATAAAATAAATAGAGTTGATGCTATATTAACGGCTGACTGGCATTTAAGAGATGATCAGCCGGTTTGTAGGACTGATGATTTTTTGAACACACAGTTTGAGAAAGTTAAGTATGTCAGCAGACTTCAACAAACGTATAATTGCCCGGTTTTGCATGCCGGAGATTTATTTCATCATTGGAAACCAAGCCCCTTTCTACTGACTAAAACAATACAATGTTTACCAGATCATTTTTACACGGTTTATGGCAACCATGACCTGCCTCAGCATAATATGGAATTGTCCAGTAAGAGTGGTATTGCTGTTTTGGAGGCAGCAAGGGTTTTACATGTGCTCCGTTCGGGTCATTGGGGAGATGAGAAACCAAAATCAAATTACAAAATAATTAGGCCGGGTATGTCTGACCGGGAAATATTAGTTTGGCATGTTTTTACATGGTCGGTTTCTTCACCTTTTCCCGGAGTGACCACCCCGGATGCCCTTAAATTGTTAATGCGTAACAAAGAATTTGATCTTATACTTACCGGAGATAATCACCAACCTTTTGTCACGCGATTGGATGGGCGTTTACTGGTAAACCCGGGAAGTTTGATGAGACAGTCAGCGGATCAGCAGGACTATAAGCCGGCAGTTTGGTTGTATGATGCTCAGGCTAATACGGCGGTTCCTCATTACATACCAATTGAGCAGGGTGTGGTTAGTAGGGAACATATAACTGACAAAGAGGAAAGGGATTCCCGTATACAAGCATTCATATCTAAGTTGAACGATGATTGGGAATCAGTATTGAGTTTTGAGGAGAATCTAAGAAGGTTTTTGGAGGTCAATGTAGTCAGACCGGAAGTTAAGTCAATCATATATAAAGCATTGGAATCATGAAAAAAGAAAATAAACAGTCAGACCCTTTATTGCGCGATTTTCTGCAGGAGCAGCAAGTCGGCTATGGTATATGTTTCTTGGTGGGAACTATTGCTATTGCTATACTGATAGCACTCATATTAACATTAATTTATATTGGATGATGGAAGCTAAGGAATTATTCACAATCAAAGAAGCCATGCAACGTTTACAAAAAGCATTGGCAAGTGCTACCGGTAAACAAGAGCAATTGATGGTTCAATTAAAAAATGATTTCAATTGTTCGTCACGTAAAGCTGCTGAAAGCCTGTTGGAATTATACAAAAATGACTTGGATGATGCTAACAAGAAAATAAAAGAGTTAGGTCAGAATTTACGAGAGTCTTATACTGACTTAAATGAGCAGTTAGATGGATGATGTGGTATTAGCCCTGCGGGAATGTCTTAACAAAGACAAGGGTAAATTAGAGTACATAAGGTCCCGTAAAGCATTAGCAACTACCCGGGAAATCGAGTTGAAGAAGTCATTACGTCGTCATGAACAAGCCCGGGAAATCGTCAGGGAAGTTGGTCTACGAACTCAACAACAATTACAGTTTCATATAAGCGATGTGACCAGTCTTGCGTTGGAAGCGGTTTTTGGAGATAATGCTTACCGGTTGGTGGCTGACTTCGTTGAGAGGCGTAATAAGACTGAGTGTGATTTATTTTTTGAAAGGAACGGGGAGTTGTTGGACCCGTTGGATTCTACCGGCTATGGGGCTGTGGATGTAGCATCCTTTGCATTGAGGGTGGCAAGTTGGTCAATGAAAGTACCAAAAACCCGGGCGGTAATTATACTTGATGAACCTTTGCGCTTTTTGTCAGTTAATTATCAGGAGCAGGCCAGTAAGATGATCAAGGAATTGAGTCAGAAATTAGGGTTACAGTTCCTGATAATCACGCATGAACCGGACCTTGCTATGTATGCTGATAAAACTTTCACTATTGGCATTCGTAAAGGGGTGAGTTATGTTAAATGAGAAGAAACTAAAGATATTGGGGTACACCTTGGTGGTGGATGGTCAATCTAAATTCATGGATCATTCTAAAGTGGTGGCAAATTTATTGGAAATAGCTATGGAACGTGCCCGATTAGAGCAATTACATAACACAACGATTAGTATGGTGTATGAGGAGTTTAGGGAGGTAAAACCAATTCCAATTAAGCAGGAGTCTGTTGATTTTAAACCTAATGATAGTCAAGCCCCGGTAGGTTATTATGATCATTTCTTTGCTAAGAGGGGTTTGGTCAGTAGGAGTAATATCCAAACGGAAGCTGACCGGCAAAGTTTTGACAAACTCCATGAAGCTATTTTTCAAAGGAATAGGTTGAATGATATATCTTTCAGTGCCTTATGTCGGGAATTAGGTCTTAACCCTGCTAAGGCTCTACGTTACTATAGCTGCATGCTTAAAGAAATAACCATACAAAAACGCAATAAAAATGGGTGAAATACCATACATCGAGTTTCATCGTTCTTTTTTAGGCAATGAGTTTTACCTTTATAAAAGTGGTAATTCCGTTGATAAGTGGGAGGTGTATGCTACTTATCTGGCTGGTCGTATTAGTTGGCGGGAATTGCAGGGGAATCGTGGATGGATTCGTCACCGAATAAAAATTGGTTGGATAAATAGAGTTGTTGAATTTTGAGCAAATAAGTCACGGCCTGTATAATAAGGGGCATTGTAGCAAAAGGCGTTCTTTCTATGAGTGAGTCCATGTTGAGCAGGGGGTTAAAGTTTTGATAACACACAGCCCCCTGTTTTTAAGATTTTAGGGAGGGTTTTACCTGTAGCTCTGTTCCGTTTCAATTTCAATTTTCCCACTTAAAAAGACCCCCAGTCTTCCCTCCCTATTTTACGACCGGAGTTTGATTCGATAACTACCCCTTCAATTGGGTAGGGTCAACGGATTAGAGACACCCCACAGGTTCGAGTCCTGTACCGGTCACAGCGCTAACAACTTGAACTAAAAATGTAGGGTTGTTTCGGAGATGTAGTTTAGTAGGCCAAAATCGTCACTAAGTGATTGGGATGAAGGTTCGATTCCTTCCGCCTCCGTTAAATTGCGGGATAGATCAGTGGTCAGATCACCAGATTCATAATCTGGAGGCCGTGGGTTCGAATCCCACTCCCGCTACACACTTATTAAATCATTAATCAAATGACAAAGTTTAAACACGAATTACAGGAATTAAAGAAATTGTTCAATGGTCGTCATTCCGGTTTTATAGTTACCGGGTCTTTGGCACTGGCTGTGCAGGGACTGGTGGATGAATCCACTATAAAGGACATTGACCTCATATTATTAAACCCTGATGATTGTTTACTGGCAATACTACGCGGTTTAGCTGAGGCAAATAAGAAGGAATATAAATACATACCTCCCGGAGAAGTGCCGTTTACATTTGAGTTCAGGGGCGTTTCCGTGGATGTTTGGGTAAAGTATCCTGCTGGTAATTTGGGACCGGTTGATTATTGCGCCCACACCAACCCTGACTACCCCGGTTTGGTAGTGTACGAGTTTGAGAAATTCCACTACACCACAGTTGAGTGGGTAATAAAAGCAAAAGGTCAGATGAACCGCCAAAAGGATTACAAAGACCTGCAAACTATCATACACCGGTTAATTGATTTACTCCATATAAAATGAGCAAACAATATCGCTACATAGTGTATATAGCTTTCCGACAACAACCACGCCCATTAAATGACTACACCCGGACCACAGCTCTGATGGAAGGGGTCAAGACTTTAAAAGAGGCTCGGAGTTACCGGGAAATGATTGATGATTCAGTGCTCAGGGCTCATATCTTTGACAAAGTTAAGGACAAAGTAGTGGAGGTTTGGGCAGAAAATTAGTACTTATTTTGTGGGAAGTGTTTTAGTGTTTGTATAATATGACAAATTCAAAGACATGAGAATAGAATACACCTCAAAATTAGGCATGAGCCGTGCTAACGAGAAACAACTGGAGTTGGTTAACTCCATATTAGAGGAGTACATGGCGGATGGTTACACCTTAACCCTCCGCCAGTTGTATTATCAATTGGTTTCCCGGAACATAATGACCAATACAAAGGGCAAGACCATAAAGGTGCAGAAAGCCTATCAAAAAAAGGACACATTTTACGTGTCGGCATTAAACAAACAGAATGCTGCTAAAAAGATTTGGAAAATACTCAGCAAAATCCCTGAGTTGAAAAATAACCTTGTCATTCCTAAGTAGTTAAAAATATATTTGCTTTCCTCATTTGGAACCTCTGAAAGGTTTATATTAATTTTACCGTCTCTAAAGCAGTAAAATTAATACAAAACCCCTATGTACACGAAAAAAGGTTTCAAAACAAAGACCGGTAAATACAGACCGGAGTTTGCAGAAAAAGCCTATAAACTGAGTTTACTGGGCGTCACGGAAAAGATGCTTACTGTAGTATTTGAAGTAAATCAGACCACAATCGACTACTGGAAACAAAACCAACCGGAGTTCCTAAAAGCATTACAAAAAGGGAGAACAGAGGCCGACGCTAATGTGGCTTACGCCTTATATCAACGAGCAGTAGGCTACAGTTGCCCGGACACCCATATTACCACAGCCTACAATCAGGAAACAAAAAGAACAGAGGTAATTCAAACACCAATCACAAAACATTACCCCCCTGACTCCTACGCAGCATTAAAGTGGCTAAACATCCGACAACGGGAATTATGGTCAGACATAACAAAGGTGGAGCATACCATAAAGGGGCAGATTGATATTCAATACCTCGACCAACTGACCAACGAAAAAGAGTTTACAGATGAGGACTTACAAGCCCTACTAAAACTTGGCCTAAAGAAAGCCCAAAAGGAACAAATGGTAAGCCAAAACTAAAGGAAATGGAATTAACCCGGACAAGATATGCAAAACAGGTAGTTGCCCAAAAGGCAATAGAAAACCCGTTATTAATAGTCCGGGCACTAAATAACAGAAGTTTCTTTAATTTCTTCAAATTCTTTTGGCCTGAAATATCATCAGAGGAGTTAAAGGTAAATTGGCATATACCATACCTATGTGACGAACTACAAAAAGTAGCAGAAAGAGTAGCAGAAGGGTTACCCAAAGAATACGACCTATTAATCAATATACCTCCCGGAACAACCAAAACATCAATAGTAATGGTTATGTTTCCGATATGGTGTTGGACCCGGTGGTTTTGGATGAAGTTTATCACCGTGAGTTATTCAGCAACCTTGTCATTGGAGTCAGCAGAGTATAGTAGGGATTTGATCAGGAGTGAGAGGTTTGAAATGGTTTACCCGGAGTTGGAGTTGAAGGAGGATAAGGATACTAAGAGTAATTACCGGATTACAAAAAAAGTTGTAGTTCCGGGAAGGCGTCACCGGGTCTTGCATGGAGGCAATAGGTTCAGTACATCAGTGGGTGGTTCTCTCACCGGTTTTCATGGTCACATATTGTTGTGGGATGACCCACTAAACCCACACCAATCGGTATCAGAAGTAGAGTTAGTTAATACTAATCGTTGGTTAGACCAAACCCTGACTACTCGTAAGATTGATAAGGAAAGTGTGCCTACCATTGGTATTATGCAACGATTACACGAGGATGATCCGTCCGGTCATTTGTTGAAGAAAAAGGGTAAGGCAGTTAAGCATATATGTTTACCCGGTGAGATAATGGAAGACTCATCACGGGTCAACCCTCCGGAATTGGTAGCTCAATATGTGGATGGTTTATTGGACCCTGAGCGTTTAAACTTAACTGCTCTGAAAGAATTGGAAATTGATTTAGGACAATATGGATATGCCGGACAAATAGGCCAATCACCAACCAAACCTACAGGAGGCATGTTTAAGGTTGACCGATTTAGTATAGTTGAGTCCATGCCTAACCCGGTTAATGTCATTAGGATTGTAAGGTACTGGGATAAAGCAGGCACTGCTGAAATAGTCAAGACCAGAGGACGGGGTCCAGCTTACACGGTTGGTACGAAGATGGCGGTATTAACTGGCAATCGGTTTATTGTAATGGATGTAAAGCGCGGCAGATGGTCGTCAGAGGAAAGAGAGTCCATAATTCGTATTACTGCTGAGGCAGATGGTCGTGAGGTTGAGGTATGGCATGAACAGGAACCCGGCAGTGGCGGAAAAGAGTCTGCAGAATCCACTACCCGGAATTTAGCAGGATTCACCGTGCAGGCAGAACGTCCTGTTGGTGATAAGGTTTACCGGGCTGACCCTTATTCGGTACAGGTCAATGATGGAAATGTTAGTTTGCTCCGGGCACCATGGAATAAGGAGTTTATTGATGAACATAAATTATTCCCTTTCTCCACTTATAAGGATCAAGTTGATAGTGCCGGTGGAGCATTCAGTAAGTTGATGGCTAAGAAACGAGTAAAAGTAATGTAATGAAAAGAACGACATCAAATAAAGAGTTAGCAATTATGATGGCTGGTGAGCTATTACGACGCTCTACATTAGCCCGACAAATGGGAATGTCGTTTAATGGAAAGCGTGACTTATATACAACCCTTGGTTACAAACAAGACTTGGTGTTTGATGACTATTGGTTAAAGTATGAGCGTTTGGATATTGCCAGTGCTATTGTTGACCGACCGGTTGAGCGGACTTGGAAAGGGGATTTAATGGTTGTTGAGTCGGATGATGTTAAGGATACCCCGTTTGAGAAGGATTGGAAAGGGTTGGTTAAGAAACTCAAGTTAAAAGATAATTTCATTCGGTTGGATAAATTGGCCTGTATTGGTGAATATTCTGTGCTATACCTCGGGTTTTCAGACGCGAAGATGGATACTTATGATAAACCGGTAACGATTGGTAGTTCCTTACTATATGTGAAACCATTCTCCCAACTAACAGCCACAATTGCTACGTGGGATAAGAACACCAGCAGTGCCCGGTATGGTCTGCCACAGACTTACCATTTGACTTTTACTACTATGGGCGAATCCAAAACGGTAGAGGTGCATTATTCCCGGGTAATTCATGTGGCGTACAATTGTTTGAAAGATACAATCAATGGAACACCAATTCTCAAAAAGGTGTTTAACCGGTTGGAAGATATTGAGAAGCTGACGGGCGGCAGTGCTGAGATGTTTTGGAAAGGCGCAAGACCCGGGTACGATGCTAAGGTTGATCCTGAGTTTCAAATGACCCCGGCAGATGAGGAGGCGTTTCGTACACAATTGGATGAATATGAGAATGGTTTACGCCGGTTTCTTATGAATCAGGGCATGACCGTTAGTAGTTTAGAAACTCAGGTATCCGACCCCCTGAACCACGTGGAGATACAAATACAGATGATTTCTGCAGCAACCGGCATTCCTAAAAGAATATTAGTAGGATCAGAGCGTGGCGAATTGTCAAGTGATCAGGACACCGATCAATGGAATAGCTATATACAAACTCGCCGGGAAGAACTGGTAGAGGCTGTTATTGTACATCCTTTCATTGACAGATTGAGGTTGGTCAAGGCAATAACTACGTATGAGGTTGAGTATGCCTTAAAATGGTCAGACCTGACTAACGTGAAGGATAAGGACAGGGCAGAGACTGGAAGGATTCGGGCAACTGCATTGAAAGAGTATGTAAGTCAACCCCTTGCTACTGAAATTGTACCACCGGAAGCATTTTTTGAGTACTTTTTAGGAATGTCACGTCATGAAATTGATTTAATCAATACTATGATGGAGGCAGCAATGAAGGATGATTGGTCAGAGGGTGAGGATGAGCAGGAACAAGAGGATGAGGGATTGGAAGAACAAGAGGAGGGGCAGGAACAAGAGGATGAGCAGGAACAAGAGGATGAGCAGGAAATAGCCACAATGAAAAGGACTAAGTAATGAGTATGGTATTAAAGGCATATAAGTTTACGCAACCGGTCGGTATTCTAAAGGTTTACCGGGCGGAGAAGTATGATCCAACCCGGACTACTTCCCTGCGTAATGCCTTTGCCAATGAAATGAAGCGTCGTTTTTCGGTTCTACAGCGCAAAATAAAGGTTGTAATAGTAGATCTGGATGTTTTTGGTATAAAGGGGCAGGCAACTAACGAAAGTTCGTTACAAGCCTTTAAAATGAGTTTATATGTACAACCTCGGGCATTCACATTTACGCGTAACTCAGACAAAGTGGAGGCCTTCATGAATTGGTTGCAGGAGCAGATTAACAATGACATATTACAAGTGGGTCAGGCTCAACAGTGGGGGGTGGCAATAGAAGAACCATGGACCAACCTATACTTACAGGATTCCTACAAGAGAGGTGTCCAGCGTGCCCGGTATGAAATGGGAAAGGCTGGCTACAATGTACCTAATTTGACAGAGAGTGGGGGTATTGATTCAGTAATGGCAACTCCTTTTCATTTGGACAGGGCTGGTGTTGTTTATTCCCGGGTGTTTAGTGAATTGAAAGGTATCACCAGTCAAATGGATACGCAGATAAGTCGGGTACTTGCTCAGGGTTTATTGGATGGTGATGGTCCTGCTTTATTAGCCCGGAAGTTAAACCAAACTATTGGCGGTGGTGATTTGAGCATGTCCGATTCGTTAGGAAGATTCATACCGGCTAAACGTCGGGCAACCATATTGGCGCGGACAGAAGTTATTCGTGGTCACCATCGGGGAATGGTTCAGGAGTATGAGAATTGGGCGTTGGAAGGCGTTACGATTAAGGCTGAGTTTGCCACAGTAGAGGATGGTCAGGTTTGTTCGGTTTGTGCCAGTTTGCATGGTAAGGAGTTTAGTTTGAAGGATGTCAAAAACTTAATACCAGTCCATCCTCAGTGCCGGTGTATAGCTTTGCCATTGGATGTGACCCCGGTGAAGAAAAAGAAAACCGGTGGTGGGGTTGACTGGAACGACGCGTCTCAGTATGATTGGGAGGAGTCGGATACAGTTGATTCGTTATTGGACCAATTACAAACTAAGTATAATGTAAGGAGTGACATGACTAAACGACAAGTTTCCAAATTTGGAAACTCGGAAATAGTCCGTCTTAATGTTATAGGTAGGGAATTAAGTCATATGTATAAAAATAACCCTACTTTGGCAAAAATGGTTATGAAAAAGGGTTACTCCGGAGGGGTGCTTTTTGAAATAGGTTCTACTTTTAATAATGTCAATACTTTAGCCCAGTATAATACTCGCACCCGCCTAATTTCTATGGGAAACAAACCATTGGTGCGCTCAACTCCCACCTTAAATATTGGCACCGCCCATAATGTATCTAACGATTATGCTGGTTCTTTTCGGCATGAGTTCGGTCATTATGTACATTTGTCGATTATGAAGTTTGACACAAAAAAACCATGGCGTGATTTTTGTATGGATGCTCTCAAAAAAAATCCAAGTTTCTTTGATAGAAAAATTAGTGTGTATGCTTCAACTGATCAGTATGAGGCATTTGCTGAGGCTTTTTGCGCCTATACAAGTCCTCTGTATAAAAAGGGGGATTTACCGGAAAATATTGAAAAATTAGTGGAATCAATGATTACTAAACGAATTGATTTGTAAAAAAATGCTGGCAGAACCAATATGTTATAAAAGAAAGTGTAAATTCTTCATTGGTGTTAAAAATGATGGAGATGAGTCTACAGAGCGCTACTATTGTAAGGCCTACCCGGATAATATACCAAATGATATACTCTCCGGGGAGGATAAGCACTTAACTATTAGGGATGATCAACAAAATACTATTGTTTATGAGAGGGCAAGGGAGTAAATCAGTTGAATTAGAAGATGATAACCACAACGAGGATTGGATCAGGGCTGTCCGTAAAAAGAACAGGCCGGAGCCTCAAATGAAAAGAATCAAAAACAAAAAAAGGGATGAAAATTCAAAGTAATAAACAAACCAATTACTCAGTCAGGGTGGAGAAACTCAACGGGGTTGACTACGTGGTTGTTCCCGTGGTTATGATGGTTGAGGGCGTTCATTCCGGTAGCAGGGGTCCTGTCCTACACCTTGCTGATGAGTTAGGTAAATACGAAGCAAGTTGGAATGGTATTCCGGTCACGGTGACCCACCCAACTGACGAGTCCGGGAACTTCATATCTGCCAATAGTTTGCAGCAGGTCCCTAAAAACATAGGGGTTATTTACAACACCTATATGGACGGGTCTAAGTTGAAAGCTGAGGCGTGGTTGAATAAGGATAAGTTAAAGAACCAGTTTCCTACAGTGAGCGCCTATATAACGCAGGGGCGTCACTTGGAGGTAAGCGTGGGCGTGTTTTCTGATGATGAAGAAAGTCAGGGCACGTGGAACAATGAGGAGTATTTAGCAGTTGCCAAAAACTACAGACCGGATCACCTTGCTTTACTGCCCGGCGAGCAGGGGGCTTGTTCGTGGGATGATGGATGCGGAATACGAGTAAATCACCAACAAGAGGAGGAAACTTCAATGGAAGGACAACAACTCCAAACTTTGCAGGCAATTTCTGACGTTATTCGTCGGGAGGGTATTGCCTTAACCCTACTTAACAATGTTTCTTTGATGGGTCAGATTGACGAGGTTAGGAAACAATTGTACACGCAAGACCGGGATGGTCTTTACCATTATCTGTTGGATGTCGGACCTGACTATTATGTATACGAGCAGGCTAAACAGGGACAAGAGACCCAGTTGTGGCGGCAAATGTACGAATATGAGGAGGGGACGGTGTCCAATGTAGGTGATCCACAGAAGGTAAAACGGAAAGTGGAATACCTCGCGGTTAATTCATTTGTAAGAACTAATAAAGGAGGATCAAAAATGACGAAATGCAAAGAGTCACGCGTGGATGCTTTGATTAATAATCAGGCTACCCGTTTTGACGAGGCAGACCGTGAGTTTCTCATGGGATTGGATGATAACCAGTTGGCAAAACTGGAACCGGTTACCGTGGAACCACAGGTCAACACTGAACAGGTCGTTGCTCAGGCTCAACAAGCCTTGAAAAACAGCCTTAAAACACCGGAGGATTTTATCAACCTGCTTCCCGCAGAGATGAAAGATCAATTTCAATCCGGTCTGACCCTACATCAGGCACGTCGTAATGCTATGGTGACTACTATCATGACTAACACCGCTGACGCTTGGACGAAAGAGGAGTTGGAGGTCATGGGAACGCCAATGCTGGAAAAGCTGGCAAAATCTGTTACGAAGGTTGACGGGGATTACACCTTATCAGCCGGGGGATTCAATGTTAACACTGCTGGTACTGACGAGGTTTTGCTACCTCCGGGAGTAGCAGCTCAATAAGAAGGAGGTAAATGATGGCAAAAAACACCATTAAGTTGAAGAAGTACCTCGACGTAATTGCGGAGTATCCGGCTCACGCCGCTATCACTCCCGGTCATTTCGTGGAATTGCGTTCCGATGGTAAAGTACAGAAGTGTACTGCTGACGGGGCTTTCGCGATTCCGATGGTTGCGTTGGAGGACGAGTTGCAGGGTCGTGGAATTGGTACAGCCTATTCTGCCAATGAACCTGTACAGGTAATGATCGCCCAAAGAGGTGAGGAAGTTTACGCCCTGCTGGCAGAGGACGAGGATGTTTCCGTAGGGGACCTCCTTACTTGCGCCGGTGATGGTACTCTAAAAGAGGCTGGTTCCAGTGACCACCCGATTGCTCAGGCACTTGAAGCGCTTGACTTGTCAGGCTCAAGTGGGACATTCCCGGAGACAGGGTTCAGGATTAAAGTACGAATCATTTAACGAAAGGAGGATAAAATGGACCCAGTTTTGGATTTTATTGGAAAAGGAGTTTCGCAGGGTCAGGTTGCCCAACAGATGATGGTCAACGGATCAATGGACCCGGGAAAGATGAGGCCGTGGGTTGGTAAGGACGGACGCGTGTATATCACGGTATTCACCGGAGGTGACCCGAAGAACGCGAAAAGTTACTCTACACAACCGTTGGCTATCAATTCCACCGGCACCGTTCTCCGCAGGGATGAATGGAAAGCGCTCGACGATGCAGTTATTGGCGTGGCTGAAACCCGCCTCAATGGCGTACAGGACTTGATCAGCCGTGGACTGGTTTATAACCTTGGTAATGCTATGGGCACTACGGTTTTGGAAAGCCATACGGTTAGCGATGCTATGGAGGCTGAGTTGAGTATGGATGGAGTTACTCGTGGACAGGGCGACCGTCCGGAGTTTGGCACCACCTACCTGCCTATCCCAATCATCCACGTGGATTACGAGATTAATGCCCGCGTACTTGCTGCCAGCAGGTCACTTGGCAATCCTCTCGATACCACAAGTGCTGAAAGGGCTGCCCGGAAAGTAGCAGAGAAGTTGGAAAACATGTTGTTTACCAACACCTCTTATAGTTTTGGTGGCGGTAGTATCTACAGTTACCTGAATTTCCCTCACAGAAACCTCATGTCATTAACTGGGGCATGGTCAGGACTGACCGGTGCTCAGATTGTGGCTGATGTTGTCAGGATGAAACAGGAGGCAATTGATGCTCATTTTTACGGGCCTTATGTGCTTTATGTACCGAGTGCCTACGAAACTAAGCTCGATGTTGATTACGACGCCGGTACTCCCGGAACAACCGTACGTGAAAGGATTCTAAAAATTGCCAATATCAATGCCGTGGTAGTTAACGATACCCTTGCTGCTGGTAATGTCCTGTTAGTACAGATGACTTCCGACGTGGTAAGAATTGTGCGCGGTATGGGTATTCAAAATATCCAATGGCAGACCGAAGGAACTTTCATTAATAAGTACAAGGTCATCACCATTCAGGTGCCACAGATCAGGGCTGACGACAATAACAAATGTGGTATTGTCCACGCCTCAGCGTAAGTAAGTATTTGAAAACCTAATCATGGTTTCATTTTTAATCAAACAAAAATGCAAAGAACTAAGAATAAAAGCCAACAAGCCCCACCGGCACCTCCGGAAACTGATCCTTCATTGGAAAGATTCCAAAAAATTGGAGGAGGGTCAATGCGCTTGGTTGACGGACGGATTATAAAACCTAATCAGGTTTTCCGGTCGAAATTATCGGACATTCCTAAGGCGTTCAGTGACGTAGTCATTCGTTTGGATGTTCAGGCGATTGCTGAGGCAGCCAACAAAAAGGTAGAGCAATTGGAGAGGGTAAAACCCCTTTACGAACTTAAAGAGGTGGCAGTTGGTTGGTGGACAGTGATCAACATTGATGGCAAGAAAATCAACGAAAAGAACCTTCGTAAGTCAGAGGCAGAGGCTTTGTTAACTTCATTACTGGAGGCATAAAAACATGAGTTGGGATATACCACGTTTATGGGAAGATAGTTCCTGCTGGATAATTGGTGGGGGTCCTTCACTTGCAAAAGTGTTTGGTATTCCTAATCGCGTTGTAGAACAAGTCCGGCAGGGATTATCTGACATAAGTGCCTATTCTCCGTATTTGGGTCAAATACATCAGGAGCATGTAATTGGTATCAATATGTCATATAAACTCGGCACTTGGGTTGATATGGCATTCTTCGCTGACCGTGGTTTTTATGACAAAGAGAAAGAGGGACTACACCAATTTCCTAATATCAAAGTTACTTGCGCCAAAGGTTTCAAAAAAGCACTACCCGGGTTTAAGCAGGTCAAACGTTCTCCGGTTAAGTATGGTTTGTGTTTGGATTCCAATACAATTAGTTGGAATAATAACAGCGGAATTGCTGCTATTAACTTGGCAATTCATTTAGGAGTAAAGAAAGTTTATCTGTTAGGGTTTGATATGAAATTGGATTCAGCCGGCAACCAGCACTGGCACCGGGCTTATGGGTCAAGACAAATTCAACGTGGCTTATTTGCCGGGCATTGTACCGGATTGGATGACATTGCGGAAAAGGCTGCTAAATTAGGGGTAGAGATTATCAATGTAAACCCCGATAGTGCTATAAACCACTTCCCAAAAAAGAGTTTACAGGAATTGCAATTGAAACCTTTCCGGGTATTAGCAATTGCCACTGTATTCAACGAAATTAAATACCTGCCTGACATGGTTTCTTATTGGAAGCAGCAGGGTGTTGATGTTTACTACATTGATAATATGTCAAATGATGGTACATGGGAATGGTTGCAGGAAAATAACATAGCCAGTCACCGGGTTGATACTGGTGGTGCTTTTGATTTGAGGCTGCTACAAGCGGAAATAATTAAAACACTGCGCAAAGAAAAACCAGATTGGTTTATCTACAGCTCGGCTGACCTCTATTACGTATTTCCTATCGGACTACTCCGGACTATTAGTGAAGCTCAGTTTACTGGACATAATCAAATAGCATTAAAGTGTTTTAGTGCTAAGAATACCGGGGAAGTTCCCGGGTTGCCCCTGCCTTTACATTATCATCATGGAGTTATTGGTAAGACCCCGTTCATAATGATTAGTAAATACCACCCGGAATTAAGTATGCAAGGGGATTTCATAAAAATACCTGAACCGGTGGTATTACAAGGTGCTGGGGTTATGGTCAATTACGGAGATTGCAAACCCAAAGTAGAACGATTGGAGACTTTTAATCGTCGCAAAAAAGCATGGCAGAAAGGTGAACCAAAAAGTCATGGAAGTCATTATCGGGAAGGTGATAAAGTTGGTTGGTTGTTTGAGCAGGATGGTTTATTGGACTTACGGGAATCTCCCTATAAACCACTGGTTGCTAAAATAAAGAGGTATTTAACTGCCCGGACTAAAGTGGCCGTTATTATACCAACCTGTGACCCCAATCGCCGGGGTTTTTTAGAACTTCAATTATCACGCCTTTCCCGACAAACCCGCACCCCGGATATGCTTATTTTGAAGGATGAGTCTAATTTTACTAATAAACCGGACTTAACCAAACGTTATAGACTTGGTTGTGATGAGGCTTTCCGGGCAGGTATGGACTTGGTTATATTCATGGAAGACGATGATTACTACCCGCTGACTTACGTGGAGGAATTAACTAAGGCTTGGGAAATATCAGGTAAACCAGCCTTAATTGGTCATGGTCGCACCCGTTACTATTACCTGTTAAAGAATCATTATCATATATTCAAACAACTGGAACACTGCTCAGCTCATTGCTCAGCGGTAAGTTCTGATGTTAATCTAAACGTATGTCCTGATGATTATCTGTACTTTGACATCAAACTATGGCAAGGTAATGAGGATAAAGTTCAGGTACTTTTGAAAGGATTTCCGGTAAGCATTAAGCATAATATTGGCATGTCTGCAGGACATACGCACAAAATACCTAAGGAAACTAATGACCCTGAACGAAATACACTAAGAAGTTGGGTTGATGACGAGTGTTTTGAGTTTTACCAAACAATTCAAACCGTGGAGCAATATGAGTCAGGATCCTAATACATACGATGCCATTTATAAAACTGGTGGTGCCGGTAAGGAGTATTTCAAACCCTACTATGAGAGTTTGTACTACCCAATGTGGGTTGCTGCCCGTAATTTAGTTATGCAGGTTCCCGGAGTTTTTAGTGTATTAGATGTGGGGTGTGGTGTTGGTCAGTTTGCTGAATTGATATTGAGAACTTGCCCCGGAATCCATTATCAGGGTTTGGACTTTAGTCCGGAAGCTATAAAACAAGCCCGTGAAAGAGTGGGCAATGTAGTTGAGTGTGGGGATGCTTTTACCTCAAACCTTGTTTTAAGCGATTACAACGCCTTTCTCTTTTTGGAAGTATTAGAGCATATCCCGGACGACATTAAGCTATTACAACGCTTAAAAACCGGCAGTATGGTTGTTTTATCGGTTCCTAATTATCCGGCAAGCACGCATGTTAGGTATTTTCCTACTTTGGATGATGTTTTGGCCCGGTATTCTCAAGTACTGTCTATTGACAAAAGTTATGTAATACCACAAGCCAGCGTAAGAAAACAGGTGATTTACTTACTAAGAGGGAGGCGGTTATGATTAAAAGTCCAATTCTGCTAACAGGTATTGAGCGGTCAGGCACTACAATTGTTGCCCGTATATTACAATCTTGTCGGGTGTGGCATGGTAATTGTTCCGTTATGATGGAGAATAAACCAATCAGGCAGTTGATGGATTACTATTACATTTCTCAACAAGCCGATCCAAACGGGCAATATCCATTAGTTGCCACCAATCATGACATGCCTGTTCCTGACAATTGGAGAAATGATATTGAGGAGTCATTGATGGTACAGGGTTATGTGCGGGGTAATTGGTTTTTGAAAAGTAGCAGGTTGATTCACATATGGCCGTTGATGAACAAGGCTTACCCGGACGCTAAGTGGTTAATTGTCCGGCGCCGAAGCGGTGACATAATAGAAAGTTGCATGAAAACCGGGTTTATGAAGGCTTATAAAAATTCTAAAATCCGGGAGCAAATAGGAATTGTTGATGAACGAGAAGCATGGGCGTGGTGGATTCACCAGCATGAGAATCAATTGGTAGAGATGATTAAAGCTGGATTAAATGTAAAAGTTATATGGCCTGACCGTATGATTGAGGGTGATTACGCTCAAATGGCAGAAACGTTGGATTGGTTAGGCTTGCGGTGGAATGAGAAAATAGTACCAATTGTTGAGGATCAGTTAATCAAAGGTCGAACTAATAAGAGATAAAGAAATGGCACGAGTAACGGCAGCAGAAGTATTAGCAATTATGGACGGGGTTACTTTGGATACCCCGGTAGTTAACGGGTATATCAATTCAGCAGGAATTACAATTGATGCCAATATAGTTCCGATTGGTAAACTCAGTGCCGACGTATTGAAGGAGTTGGAAAAGTGGTTGGCTGCTCATTTGATAAGTATTACCCGGGAAAGGCTTACTACTAAAGAGGGTGCCGGTGGGGCTTATGTGGAGTATGCCGGAGTGTTTGGGGAGGGTCTTAAATCCACCCAGTATGGTCAGATGGTTTTGTTTTTGGATACCACCGGCACCTTTGCTGCGATGGCTGGTAAAAGGGTTAAATTAATGGCAATAAGGGAATAAGATGGCAGGTATAGAATCATTCATAAAAAAGGTTTGTGTACAGCCGGCTGTTTATTGGGAACGCCTCGGTTTGGACGGGTTTGGTAAAGCGATATTTGCAGCCCCGGTTCAGGTTTGGGTTCGTTGGGAAGAAAAGACGGAGGTCATTAAGGACAAAACCGGTAAGGACATGGTCATAAGTGCTACTATACTAACGCCAACTGATATGAAGGAGTTGAGCATGGTAAAACTTGGTTATGTTCAGGAGTTACATGATAATGACCCTTACAAGTGGGGTGCTGCTGAAATTCAGCAGTATGAAAAAATACCATTATTCAAACGAGCTAACGCATTCGTTAGGAAAGCTTATGTGGGAGAGAAAGGACTATGAGATGAGAAGTACAGTTAAATTGGATGGTATCGACGATGTTATGAAAACTTTGCAGAAAGAAGTTACTAATATTGGTTTGGTCACCGGTAAAGGTTTGATACGGGCTGTTATTATTGTACGTCGTGATATGGACAAAACCAGCCCTAAAATACCAGTTGATTTGGGGAACCTCCGGGCAAGTTTCTTTACAACCAGTTTGAAGAATGGAATTGCTGATTTAATGCCTGTTTCTTTCAAAGGAGATAATGCCAATAAATTAGGACAGACTCATGCTCAGGTAAAAGCTCGGGCACAATCTGTAGCAAATCAACAAGGTCAGCCTACTGTTATATTTGGGTTTTCTGCTAATTATGCGGCTTATGTGCATGAGATGGTTGGAGCTTCATTCAGTAGACCAGATTCAGGTGCTAAGTTTTTGGAGGCTGCTTTAAAGCGAAATAAAGATGCTATGATTAAAGTGATCGCTGAGGAGGCTAAACTAAAAAATAAAAAGAAAAATGAATAGTGTAGCGGTTGACATAAAGGATATGTTAGAGGCGGAAAGTGGTTCCGGTTTCGTTTTTGGGACAAACCTGTTCATTGGACAGGAACCCGACAAACCGAATGAATGTACTACCATTTTTGACACTCCGGGCATGCCGCCACAACTTTCATTGAGTCGGGAATCTTACCGTTACGAATCCATTCAGGTGCGCGTAAGATCAAACACCTACCCGGGTGGATGGGAGATTGTAAACCGGGTAATGGCATTGTTGCACGGCCGGGCAGGCGAGGAGTGGAATGATGCTTATTATTCTATTATCTATGTGTCCAGTGGACCTGCGTTACTGGACTGGGATAACAATCAACGAGTACGTTTTATAATTAATTTTGAAATTCAAAGGAGGTAAAAATGTCGAATGCCATTGCAGGTGTTGGGACTATATTTTCCCGTTGGAATGCTGATTCCACCCCGGCGGCATGGGAACCAATTGCTGAGGTAACCAGCATCAATGGTCCGGGAATGAGTCGCAATACTATCGACGTAACCAGTCTTGACACAGAAGATGGTTACATGGAGTTTATTGGAGCATTACGCGACCCGGGAACGGTCGTATTGTCCATGAACTTTTCGCGTGAAACCTACGATGTAATGAAAGCGGATTTTGAAGACAATGACCGCCAGAATTACAAAATCGTAATACCTGATGAGGATCAAACCACACTGGAGTTTGAGGGTCTTGTTACTGAATTACCATTATCAATTGAGGTCAATGATAAAATCAGTTGTGATGTGACTATCAAATTATCCGGTAAGGTGAACCACTTCGACGGTAGCAGCGGGGGTTAATTAGTAGCCCAAAAATACAACCTAATCATGGTTTTATATTAATCAAAAAACTCTAATAAAATGGTGAAGTATTTAACAATCAATGGTAAACAGGTTCCGGTTCGTATTTCTTATTACGCTTTGAAGAAAGTAAAGGAAACATTAGGCAGGGATGTCAGTAACATGAAGGCTGATGACTACGAATTGTTTGAACACCTGTTACTTTATTCCTTGCAGAAAGGTGCTCAGATTGAGAAGGTTGAGTGCTCGTTCACTCTTGAAAACATTGAGGAAGCTATGGATGAGGTTTATTTTGACTTTGTCAAGTTGATTCCTGAATTTTTTAACGCCGCGGATTTGCTTTTACCAGTAAATTCCACAGCAGGAGATGATAAGCAGTTCATTGAAAAAAAGTAGCACACCTTAATTTTGATTACTTGGCTGGTTTGGCATTGAGCAGGTTTGGTATAACCCCGGAGGAGTTTTATGAGTTAAGTCCGGTGGAATTTTACCTCGCTTTAGCGGATTGGAATAAAAAACAAGAAAACGAAATTAAGGTACAATACGAAAGTGTCAGGTACTTGGCAGTTCATATATGGAATGCCGCTGGTAAGTCGCTAAAAAGACCAATCAGTGATGCCCAAAAACAACTGCCTTTACCTTGGGATAAAGAAAACGTAAAATTACAAAGCATTGAGGAGCAAAAAAGACAATTAAAGTTAATTGCCAGCCGGTTTGGCAGAAAAGATAAAAAAATAAATGATTGACCTTGGTAGTTTAGTTGCTCGAATACAGGCGGATTTAGCACCGCTACAGGCTTCATTGCAAGAGGCTGAAAGGTCCATGAGAACATCATCCGAAAAGATGAGTGACAGCCTGAAAACAACTGACCGTAGTATTCAGGACATTGGAAAATCACTAACTAAAGTCGGCAAACAAATGACTTTGATGGTGACGCTCCCGATGGCTGGTATTGCTGGTGGGGCAATCAAAATGAGTAAGGACTTTGATTTAACTATGTCACGTATATCAGGTCTTGTTGGCGTGGCTGAGGATCAGGTAGCGGCATGGGGTCAGGAAATACTTCAATTATCACCGGCACTTGGTAAGGGTCCTAAAGAAATGGCTGAGGCTTTATACTTTATCACCTCCGCTGGTATTAAGGCATCGGAGGCAATGGATGTTTTAAAAATGTCAACACGGGCGGCTGCTGCTGGTTTGGGAGACACCGGTGTTATTGCTGACTTGGTAACCTCCGCGATTAATGCCTATGGTGTACAAAACATGTCAGCCGCTAAGGCAACTGATATTCTTGTGGCAGCAGTCCGGGAAGGTAAGGCAGAAGCCCCGGATTTAGCAGCAAGTTTGGGTCAGGTATTACCAATTGCTGCTGAAATGAATATCACGTTTGATCAGGTAGCAGCGACTACGGCAGCAATGACCAGAACCGGTACTGACGCTGCTCAGGCTGCCACTCAATTGAGGGGTATTATGTCGGCACTACTGAAACCCTCTAAGCAGGCGGAGGATGCGTTGTCAGCAATGGGAACCAGTAGCGAAGAACTTCGTAAAATTATCAGGGAGCAGGGATTGTTGGATGGTCTTATGAAACTCCGGTCGGTCACTAAAGAATATGGAGAGGAGGCAATGGCGATGGTCATGCCTAATATTAGGGCACTTGCTGGGGTGTTGGACCTCATGGGTAGCAATGTGGCGGATAATATAAAAATATTTGCGGCGTTGGAAAATGTTACCGGGGACTCTGACCGGGCATTCGCGGCATACGCAGAGACGGTGGAAGCTCAATTTGATACAGCAATGCATAACTCACAAGCAGCGATGATCCAACTGGGTCAATCCATCCAACACCACTTGATGCCGGTACTGCTCAGACTAAGTAATTTATTGAAAGCGGTTTCCATTTGGTTTACTCAATTGCCGGATGCCGGGAAGAATGTGGTATTAGTTATAGGTGGGTTAGTAATGGCAATTGGACCTTTGTTAACTGCTATTGGCTTTATGATAACCACTTTGATTCCTAAATTTATTGTGGGTTTACAAGCCATTAAAATAGCAATACACGGGGTTTCTACGGCAATCATGACAACCCCGTTAGGTTTACTGATTGGTTTATTATCATTGGCCTCTGCTGGTTTAACAATATTTGCCTTACGTGCTCGTGAGGCTAAGAATGAGCAGTTAGGATTGAAGGATGCCATTGAAGGTATGGACATGGGTTCTGTCTTATTACATTGGAAAGCATTGTCGGTTAATTTGTCAGGGGGTGGTCTGAGTGCTATGGGTTTGAAACTAAACTTGGAGAATCTGCAACGTCTTATGCGGCAGATGTCACAAAACGAATTGAGCACCCTGTCGGATTATTTGAAGGATAAATTAGCAACCGCCAACAGGACTTCCCGTATAGAAGTGGAGAAGTTTGGCGAATCCAGTAAGGAAACTACGCAGTTTATTGCTGACCTGCAAGAGGCTTTGAGATTGCTCGGGGTAGAGTTTAAATTGTTTGAAGAAATAGTGGAACCCCCTCCCGCCAAACCTCCGGGTATTTTGGAGAGTCTATCAAAACAATTGGAGGACCTGCAGAATGCTCAGGGATTGATCGCAACTCGTCGGGAATTAGGGGAGATAAACAAAAAAATTAGAGAGGCTATGGAGTCGATGGAGTTTTGGAATACTTATACAAATGATATGCATACCCCAATAACGGCAATGAGCACTGCTTATGATTATTACCGCAGGGGTATGATAAGCGTTAGGCGGGAAATTGAGTTGGTTGGTGTGGCCTCTCAGCAAATAATGGTCGATCCAAAAGTGGTAGAAACCCTGACTAAAATGGGCATGGCGGCTGGTGAGGCGTATTCCTTACTCGGTACCACCACTACCCAGTTTAGTACTTTGAAGGATATTGCAATGCCTTCAATGGACGCAATTAATGAGAAGTTTGATGCTACTATAAATCAGGCAGAAATGATTGCCAACTTAATATCGGAAGTATTAAGTGAGGCGTTTACCGCAGCTTTATTTAATGGTCAAAACTTTTTCAAAAGCCTGTGGCAGGGTTTGGAGGCTTTAATAAAGAAATTGATAGCAGCAGCAGTAGCGGCGTTAGTATTATCCACTGTATTAAGTGCGGCATTTGGGGGCTTTGGCCCTGCCAGTTTTGCTACTACTGGTAAAGCCGGTGGCGGGTTTGGTAGTCTATTTATGAAGATGTTTGGTAAAACTATGGGTATTCCCGGACTGCTTAAAGGAGGTGTAATTCCGGAAGGCTTTCCGAATGATTCATATTTAGCACGTTTAACCAGTAATGAGGTGGTTTTACCAGCCCCGCAGGCACTGACTCCTTCGATGTTTGGGTTTGGTATGGATGAGTTGGATGTGAATGTTTACGGACAAATTGCCGGGGATGTTATACACATTACAAATAGAAGGTTTGAACAAAAAAAATCATGGTTTGAGTAATGAGTTATAGTATATTAGATAACATACAAGCCTTACCCGCTTATGGGGTCAAATACCAATTAACATTTGGTAGTCGCTCTGGTAATCGTTATCAGGTGGAAATACTTGAGAGGGGTTACGGGGGGCTTGTGTCTAATTTAGTAGGTCATACTAAACCCCTGACAATTAATCACAGTTTCGTTGATGGTGATGTATTTAGGCCAATTGCCGGCACGATGTATGAATTGAGTTTCATAAGCGACTACACCAACCAGTTCAATGAGCTTCGTTATGCCTCCAATAAACAATACCTATTAAAGTTTTACAAGGTAGAATCCAAAACCCCTATTTTACAGGGGGTTGGTTATATCACCCCTCAAACTTACCAGCAGCATTACAAGGCGTTAAAACAGGTTGTAACTATTTCATTTAGTGATAATTTAGGCACCTTGAAGGATCATAAATTCTTACACAACGATGATAGTTACATAACCGGTATTTATAGAATTAGTGATATTATTAGTTTTATTCTGTGGAAGATAGGCATGACCTCTCAATATTGGTATGATGCGATTCCAATACGACCTCAATATTTGGGCAATAAATATGCTGGTTGTTTGTTTAATACTTATGTGGATTGTTACCGGTTCCGGGATAAAAATTGCCAGCAGGTTTTGACTGATTTATTAGAAAGCCACGTTGCGCAGATATGTTCTTATAAAGATTCTTATCTAATTAGGAATGTGGATTACCCGGCAGTAACTTGGGCGTCCACTATACTGAGAACCGGAGAATTATTTGAACATGTTGGGGTTTCTTTACAAAAAACACATAGAATTGGTGTTGATAGTGAGGTTAATTCCTCACTTGACTTGAAAGCTGAGATTCCTGCTAAGGATATAGAATTGGTTTTTGTACAGGATAAAATTAAAAACCTATTTGAAAACAGAACCCCGTACGTTCATTTCGACCCGGAGATAATGAGTCAGTGGAATCCTAATAACTTTCCTATGGTTATTAGTCGTTCGTTGGTCATATTGAAACCATGGTATATTAACCAAATAATTGGAAACCCTTATTTTAGAACACCACAAGTTAATATTCAATTCCATAATGATTTCCCGCACAAAAAAGGTTATTTTAAACTGACCTTAAAAGTTCGGTTAGCTTCATTCCGGGAGAATCCTACAAGACTGGGAGCAACTGTGTATTTTGGTTTTCGTTTTCTTAATAATTGGCAGGTGTTTTGGCCAGAGGAAATACTTGGGTTTAATTCTGCTAAAACAATAGAACGTGTTATTTATTTGAAGGACTACGACGGGATATTAATTTTCTCAATGATGCCCGCGGCACCGGACCCTGTTGATGATTTGTGGTATATAGAGTATTCCGATTGGAAATTAATTGCTGTTAAAGATTCAGCAGGAACCGAGTATAGCGATAATATTAAAAAGAAAACCAGTATAAACGACGAGAACCCTAAGTCAGTCAGTTTGGAGAAGTATTATGGGCATGACTCTATTGAAATAACTAACCCGCGTGACCCTTATATTTACTACAATAATCTAATATGTAAACGGAGTGGTGAATACGAGGTTATAAGAAATCACAAATTCATAACTAATGGTGGTCCGATGAAATTACCGGACTTTACCATGGAACGTTATATTACCTTTTATGCCCTCAATAAAATCAGGGTTTCCGGGACTTTGTTTAGTCGCTTGTATGCTTATGAGGACTATATACTATTCCCGTACACTAAGATGGAGGTGGCAGGTTTAGATCAGCATTTTTTGATCGCGAGTTATAGTTGGGATGTTAGGCAGGATTCCTACGGGGTGGAATTGATAGGATATGCCTCAAAACCTTGGGTATTGGCTACCGGGTCGTGGGATGACTACGGGGTTTGGATAGATACTGAAATTTGGGACGAAATATAAAAAACAATGGCACAACAAACTTTAAATAATGGCGATTCCGGTAGTAGTTTCAGAGGGAAACTAAATGCTATGTTCACTGAGTTGTATGAGGCTTTAACATCATTCACCTCATTATGGAGTCAGGAGTCAGATGGCACCATTAAACCAACGGACGATTCACCGGTGGAGTTGGTTGATTTAAAAACAAAAAACCTGAATGTTAATGACCTATTCTCTGTTGATGAGGATGGTAAAGTAATTAGTCAGGCGTTTGCAGCTTTGGTTGGTCAGCAGAATAAACTCGTTGTAAGTCCGTTAGGGGAGTTGTTACCGAAGATTGAGTCGTGGATGGCTTATGTCTTTATTGAAGCCAGTGGGTCCCTTACAACCGCTAATTTTGCCGTCTACGCGAAGGCTGAAAGTGCCGTGGTAGAATTGACCTTACCGAGTGCTGAGAATAATGCCGGGGCAGCCATATTAGTCAGGAAATATGCCGGTAACTATAGTGTGCTTGTATCTAAAACAGGAACCGATGCAATTGTAATTGATAGTAGGGCTTCCGCCTCACTATCGTTACCGGGTATTGGTGATTGGGTTATTCTCCGGGCTGTTCAAATCGATTTATTGTGGCGTTGGATGGTCGAAGCTCGAAGTTCATCCATTACCTTATCCGGGGAATCCGCAAAAGTTATAGGATTCATGGATAATGATGGTGTTTTAAATATAGCCAACGACTATATATTAGCAGGTAGTATCACAGAAAACATTGAGTTAGGTTTACCAGAGGCTGCGACCGTAGGTCCTGTGGTCATTCCTGTGCGTAAAATCACTTCCAATTCCTATGCAGTTACTATTGTCAGAGCAGGGAGTGATGTAATTGATTTTGATGGTTCGATCAGTACGGGTATAACTGCCTCTGAAACTGGGAGTGAGTTGGTATTGAAAGCCGACCCGGAAAAAAATAAGTGGTTTGTTGTTTATGGTGGAATTAATTGGTCATTGATATAAGTATAAAACGTTTCCGCTATGAGTAGTGGCGGTTTTGGAACTACTCACTTTAAAAATACAGAAAATGACAATAGAAAGCACAAACGATAATTTACCAACTACGCCCGCCATTACTTATAGCGAGTGTTATGCACAGGTTTTTTTAGGTGATTGTTTAATTGAAAGCGATAAGATACAAAGCGGTTCGGTTGATTTGATATTGACGGATTTGCCGTATGGGACACTTCAAGGAGCGACATTGACAAGTTCAAAAACTCGGAGTAATGAATATCATTGGGATTCGGTTATTGAGCCTAAAAAGGTTTATGAAATTGCAAACCGTATTTTAAGGAAGAACGGCAAAATGTGTTTATTTAGTCAAGAACCATTTACAACACAGTTAATAAACGAAACAATATCAAATGTGCCGTTTTCTTATCGGGCTATTTGGGAGAAAAACGACTTTGCAAATTGTTTGTTTGCTAAAAAATCAATGGTTAATTATTATGAGGATATTTTGATATTTAGTAAAAATGAAGATACAGAAAAGGCACACCCTTTAAGGGAATACTTTTATACTGAATACGAAAAAACAGGTCTAACATATAAAGAAATAAACAGAGATTATTTAGGAACTACATTTGAAGGAGGCGGAGGAATGGCTTATAATATGCTATGTAGAACAAGATTGTATTTCAGTATGCCAACAGAGGATGCTTACATAAGGTTACAAAAAACAGGGTACTTTAAAAAGCCATTTGGAGAATTAAGGACAATAGACGAACAATTTAAAAATAAATACCCAAGCACCTTTAACCTTTGGGAAGGCAATAAATACAAAAGCAATATTCTGAAATATAAAAAGGATTACAACGGCTACCACCCAACTCAAAAGCCTGTTTTATTGCTGGAGGATTTGATAAAGACATTCAGTAACGAAAATGATTTAGTTTGCGACCTAACTATGGGCAGTGGCTCAACTGGAGTGGCTTGTCGAAATACAAACCGAAATTTCATCGGGATAGAGAAAGACGAAAACTATTTCAAAATTGCAGAACAGCGAATAAATACACGGACGCTGTTTTCTTAAACTTGTGCATAAAAGTATAAAACATGACGTATTACATTACTAACGAGGACCTGAGTCAACGTCTGAAAGATAAGTGCGATATAACAGTTACTACCCTGACAGATCGTGATTCCATTGCTTTGTGGCGTCGTAAATGGTCGATGGTGGTTGGGGTGTTTAATGACCCATCCGCAGTTAATAATGGTTTGTATTTATTAAAGTATGGTAAGGTCTCTACTAATTTGGTGGACAACCAAAATTGGGATTTTATAGAAAATCACGCAAGGAAACATAATATTATCAGCACTGAGGATCATTTAATAGAGGCTGTTAAAGGACAAATCATCCTCACTACGTCTGAATCCACTATTGATTACTTTACCGTTAAAGCGGAAACTATACAAGGGGTCGGTGATCAAATAGTTTTACAATACGACTTCCCGGAAAAGGAAATAATAATAGGTCTCGACGAAACCAAAGTTAACCACAACAACCTGCTTAATTACGAAGCCGACCGCCACCGCAAAATGAATTATGACGAAGATATAAGAGCTTATAAAATAGAAGATTAGTTACTAACCCTTAATACCTAAACAAATGTCATCAAAAAGAATCCCTGTATTAGAAGATCATAGCTGGCAGCCGCCGGTTATATCAAAACTCAACACTCCTCCCGGCAGTCCGTCTGTTGGAGATCGCTACATCATTGGAGCAGCACCTACAGGTGACTGGGCTGGAAAAGCCAATCAAATTGCTTGGCGCGATGCTGCTCAATGGTTGTATGATGTTCCTGTCAATGGCTGGCGAGCATACGTGACAGCCGAAGGGAAAGATAATTTATTCAACGGAACCTCTTGGGTCGCTTCCGACCTTGGTGAGTGGATGCAGCGCAATTCCAGCTCCACAACCAACAAAATTCCACAATGGAACGATGCCAATGGAAACAAGCTAAAAGATGGCCTAACTCCTGTAACCTCAGTTCGGGCATCAGGTAGTGCAGATGATGCCAGCATAGCGACTGAAAAAGCTGTACGCGATGCTATCAACGCTGTTTTGGGCGCGAATGATGCGATGGTTTACAAAGGAGTCATTAACTGCTCTGGTAATCCAAATTACCCTGCTGCGGATGCAGGTCATACATACCGTGTATCAGTAGCGGGTAAAATCGGCGGCGCATCAGGTCCTAACGTTGAAGTTGGTGACCTGCTGATGTGTCTTACAGATGGTACTGTAACCGGCACTCATGCCGCTGTTGGCAGCAGTTGGTCAATTTTGCAAACCAATCTCGACGGTGCAGTAATAGGTCCTGCATCCGCAGTCAATAACAATATTGTATCGTTCGATCAGACCACTGGCAAGTTGATTAAGGATTCGGGAGTTGCTGTAGCAACAGTGACCGGTCATATCGCTGACTCCTCTATCCACTTTACTCAGGCACAGATTGACCACGTAAATATTCTGAATAAGGGTACTAACACCCATGCTCAAATCGACACCCACTTGGGCACGGCAGCAATTCACCGGAGCATGGGGTACAGTGCAAGTCTAAAATCAATCATCTACACCGAATAACAATGCCTTCATTCAGGGTTAGTTTACAGGACACCGATCCGGCTCAACTGGCGGTGCTTGGTTTCTACAACACACCCCCTGCCCACCTCGCCGGGCGGAGGGTGGTTGTGGGCACTTCACCAACCGGGGCGTTCAATGGTCATGCCAATAAAATAGCATGGTCCGACGGCACAAACTGGTGGTTCGATCAGCCTGCAGCAGGTTGGGAAACATGGAGCGATGCCGATGCCGGGCATTACTATTTCACGGGCTCTGCATGGGTGAGCAGGGCGGCGTTTGTGAATGGATTATCCTACTGGACTAAAACCGGTAATGATATTTATTACAATTCGGGCAACGTCGGAATTGGGACGGCGAATCCGGGGGCGTCATTAAATATTAGAAATACCGTGAATCAATCCGGGCAGATAATTGATACTTCAGGCGTTATTAGTACCGTAGGAGGGGATACTACTTATGGTTTATTAATCAATCATGGTAGGCTTGGATCTGACAATAGCTCGATATCTTATGGACTGTATTCTAATAATACCGCCGCCAGTTCTGGTAATAATCATTCAATGTATTCGGTTTATGGGTATAGCCAAACCCCAATGCGGTATTCCGGTAATACTGTAGTAGGGGTTAAGGGTGAGGTAGAGCATAAATGGGTTGGTGGCACGGCGGTGACCGGTGGCATTCTTATTGGCGTAGATAGCAATTTAAAATTTTTTGATGATTCAGTAGCTTTTACCGTCCCCCATGGTTATGGATACCGAGCGACTGTAAATGTTCCTGCTAATAAGATATTAACCAATTATTACGGCATATATCTTTCTGATAAGACAGGTAGCGGAACAATAGGAACACAATGGGGTATTTATCAGCTCGGCTCTAGCATAAAAAATTATTTTGCTGGCAACGTCGGGATTGGGACGTCGAATCCAGGGAGCTACAAACTTAATGTTAGTGGGTCTTTATTAACGAGCGATACTGCTTATCTATATCCCTCGGCGAATGGAGTGACTGCCGCTCAGATTGGTAGATTTGCATTTGGTAGTGTCACTGGTGGTTATGGTCAATTTGGTGAAGGTCTTATTTTCTCTGGTGCGAATTATGTTTATCGCTATAATGACTATGCTACTAAAATCAATATGAGCAGTGGTTTTGGATTTGATACTGCTCCTATTGGCACCGCAGGTAATAATGCTACTTTTACGCGTCGAATGACGATTACTAATAGTGGTGATGTCCAAATTCCGACCGGTGTTTTAACGGTATCAGGAAGCGGCAACTCGTCATTTACTGGCAACGTCGGGATTGGGACGACGAGTCCTGGAGCGTTATTGGATGTTCAAGGAAATATTAGAGTAGGAAGTGGCAATCAACTGGAATTCGGTTCTGCAGCTAATCATATTTTAGGAACGGTAACAGGTAATTATCTTAAATTTAATACTAATAGCGCCGAAAGGGTAAGAATTGATTCTTCTGGCAACGTAGGAATTGGGACGACTAATCCACTCCATAAATTGAGTGTAACAGGTCAGGGGTATTTCAGCACCGGGGTTACTTTTCCAGTAGGTGGTAGTGTTGATTGGGCATCTGGCAATGCAAGGATAACACAAAGCTCTTATAATCTAATATTCAGTACATGGACCGGAAGTGCACTTACTGAAAAACTCAGAATTACTGGTGCAGGCAACGTCGGTATTGGGACGACTAATCCAGCATATAAATTAGATGTTTGGGGCCCCGGAATAGATGGATCAGAAACAGAATTTAGAATTGTTAATCCGAACACTGGCGCCTCTGCGTCATCTCGTTTAACGCTAGCTTCCTGGGCAAGCGGAGAGACTGCGATAGAAAGAGCCGCAATAGAAGGATTAAGAGACTCGGGTGGTAATAACGGGCTATTAGCATTTCATACTCGGACAAGTGGGAGTGGATTAACAGAAAAAATGAGAATAAACCAATCTGGCAACGTAGGAATTGGGACTACGAGTCCATTACAGAAATTACACATAGCTGGAGATATGGTTTATTCTCAATCTCTATCTGGTCAATTATATGTGGGCGGAGCGACGGACACGAATAAAAGGTTAATGTTAGGTTATGATACAACTAACAATTTTGGTTTTATTGAAGGTATAAACTATGGAACAGCGTATTCTAATGTAGTCATAAATCCATATGCTGGCAATGTAGGTATTGGAACGACTGCGCCAGTGAACAAACTTTCTGTAAATGGCTCTATGAATATTGCCGATGGAAATGGCTATAGTTTTGGTGCGGGTATTCAAAACGGTAATGCTGTTATTTATGGTAATGCTGCAGCAGGAACTATTACGCTTCAAACTAATAATAGCCCAGCACAGTCAGTTTATTTAAAGGGGGGTAATCTGGGAATTGGGACGACTAATCCTGGGGCGAAGTTAGATGTGGCTTGGGGAGGTTATCAAACGATACCAGGCATTAGGATTGGTGCTGATATCGGTAACCTATCAACGAGAACAAACGCCACAAGAAAGCTTGGGTCTATTGGAGTGCCACACTATACTAATTCGGAAGAGAATATATTATTTAGCCATATAGATTCACAGGCTTCTGCATCGGAAATGAGAATTGGTGGTGGCGATGCGAATTGGAATGCGGTTACTGGCATTCATTTCTATACGGCAGCGAATAATGTAACGACAATTGGGACTGAAAGGTTGACTATCACAAGTGCAGGCAACGTCGGAATTGGAACGACAAGTCCCTCAGTTCGCATGGATGTTTTTGGTAGAGGTGCGTTTGGTACAATGGGGTCCAATAGAGCATCCTATGGGAATACACTAAGTTTAGTTAATGCCAGCTCCACTGATACGAGTTTATTTTTATGGCAAAGTGGTGTGGCATCAGGTCATATTGGTTTTACTTCGGGCAGTAATTTATTAAGAATAGTAAATTCAAGTTCTGACGGCTCTTTGACAAACTCAGCGTCTATAGTTTTGACAAACACTGGTAATGTTGGGGTAGGGACAACAAACCCCCTTCAAAAACTCCATGTTTCTGCAGGCGATATAAATCTTGACACCGGTTACGGTATTCGTGTAAATAATACAGCAGCAGCAGGTCAATTCCTTCGTGGGAATGGCACTCGCTTTGTTGCGTCTGCAATTCAGGCAGGGGATTTACCTGTTCATTATCATATCAATGCGGCCGGTTGGAATTTTGATGCGATTAACGATTTGATTTATACAGATTCTATTGGTGACAGAAGGGTAGCAATAGGCACGGCTTCCCCTGTAAGGGATACCGCTTTACAGATTTACAATTCACAGGCTTCGCTTGCAGAGGTTTTGATAAGCACCGCAGATAACTCCTTCGTGGAATTCAACAATTTAGCTATTTCACAACACGATTTAATTACTGGTTTTCGAGGTCTTGTTGCTCACACTTTTGATTTTGGTAATGAAGCATTCACTTTCCCAAATGCCATACTTGCTGGTTTTACTGGTGATATTTCCCACGGAATGGACTATTCCTTTGCAGAATTATTTCCTAACGAAGGAGCCATTCTTCCGGGTCTGAGGATAAAGTTCCATCCAGACGGTAATGATAGTTTTTACAGACACGCCAGTTTATTCCGTGAAACCCAGTATAACGCCGCTTTTGAGATAACGAATTTCTATCCAGGAGAAATGCCAGCGATGAAATTGTTTCATGGTGATACCGGACCTTACTTACAATTTACACACAATGGGTCAGGTTCAGCTATTGAAGCTAACGAAGCTATTCAGGTTATTGGTGTTGGCGGTGTATCTTTCTATACAGGCGGCATAATTACTTATGTAAAAAATGCAGGTTTAGGTATTGACGTTGCTGACCCAGCTGCTCTATTACATATAGGGGCTGGTATAAACACAAAAGCCCCTTTGAAATTTACGTCAGGTACAAATCTCACTACGCCTCAATCAGGTGCAATGGAGTGGGATGGTACAAGGCTTTATATCACAAATTCGGCACGTCAAACATTAGCCTACCTGAAAGATTTTGGTTTAAAGTCCTCACAAACTGCCGTAATCAACGCAACGGCTCATTTGACCCAAACCGTTATCCATGGCGATTCCGTTGGTTCAAGCACAATTCTCGCAAACACTTTTGCAGCAGGCGATGTGTTGACCAGAAAGCTTACTGGGGTTTACCGAACCGGGACTACTCCTCAAGACATCACTATCAGAGTGCTACTCAATTCCACTCAAATATTATCCGTAACTGGTTGGGTACAGGCCACAGACAGTGCTGATTGGAATTGGACAGGTGAAGTTTCGTTAACTATTAAAACAACAGGTTCGTCAGGCAAGGGCCTGCTGACTGGTGCGTTTTTTATGGAGTCACGCGTGTCGGGTTATCCCATTATGATCCCCCTAACACTAACAAGCGAAGTTGACATCGACACAACTCAATCAAACACTTTAGTAATAAACGCACGATGGGCAAACTCAGGCAACAGCCTGAAAACAATACATTCAAACATTAAACTTGAAAGGGTAAATTAATGGCATTAATCAAACAAAAATTACACAAAGGTTTTCCGGCCAATTACTGGACAATCTTAAAACGCTACGAGGATAAGTTTTCCAACAGAACCCACCTAACAATCGGGTTATTCCTCAATAAGGAACACTATGAAAGCGTAAAAGGTTCCCCCGAATGGGAATCCCACACCCTTGAAGTAAAAGAAGTGTGGGTAGAGGGAATTGACCTTACTCGCGAGGAACTATACGAGAAAATAAAGATCCCCGCACCGGTCGAACAGGTAAATCATGTTACGATTCCTGACCCTGAAAATGAAGGCAAGTTCATTACTACTCAGGAAAACACTACAGTTGAAACCAATTTCTTTGCAGACGCAGAGGATGATTTATAAACCTTTAATCAAAACAATCAAATGAAAAGAAAAGAAGTAATCATTAAGGCCAACCAATTGAGCAGGCCAATGGACATTAGAAACGTCCGTGTTTCTTACGCAAAAGAGAAAAACAGGCGTAAATTCCAAAGCATTGCCGAAACACTTATGTTTGATAAGGTAATGCCGGAAACCCACAAAAAGTACGAGGAGTATCAAAAGGAAATCCAAAAACTTTACGAAGAGCTTTCCAAAGGCAAAACAAAACATGTTTCCGGTCCCGGCGGACAGCCGGCTGAAATGTATGACGTGGATGTGAGCGCGCCGGAGTTCATCAAAAAGAAAGAAACCCTCGACAAAAAGTTTGCTGAAACTCTTACCGAATACAAAGAGAAAATGGAAGAGTACGACAAATTCCTGAACGAAGACTATGAGGAGGAAATCCCGGTTTTCATGGTCGATTTTGAAGACCTGCCTGCGGATATTTCCGATACCGCTATGACCGCCATTGAGTTTATGGTTAGAGAGGTTCTAATTGAAGAATTTAACAAATCAAAAGAATGATACCACTAACGATTTTATTATTGTTGTTTGGGTTTCTGCTGCTTTATTTTGCGGCAGACGCCCTACATGATGTGTGGGTTCTAAAAGAACGCAGCTATTACGCTAATTCCATGCGCTCTGATATTAGCGACGAATCCCGGGAAAGGTTCACCCGTTTGGCAAAGAGTTACAGCCAAAAATGGCATGCCCTCGATGCCTTTATTAAGGGCATGGTCGTTGTTGCCTTAACTTATGCTATGTTTGGGGTTGATTGGTTGTTATTGGTTTTACTCCCAATATGGGCTATGTCATTACGCTGGCTGTGGTTTGATGCTTGTTGGAATTGGTTTGCCGGCAAGTCCTTTTGGTATAGAGGGTCCGTCGCAAAAACAGATACTCTGAAACTTAAAAACTGGGCTTATTTCATGTTAAAATTTGTCCTGTTTATAACTACGTCTTATTTAGTTTTTAACCTAAAATAGTAGAGTTATGTTGATTAGATTACTGACAAACATCCAAAACCTGAGCGGTTGGAGCAAAACATTTGCCATTGTTGTAGCGTTTTTAGCGCCCTTGTTAAGCATCATTCATGTAGTGCTTGTATTGTTATTAGTTGATGCTCTCACCAGCATTTACTATCAAATGAAGCAGAAACCGGGCGGTTTCGTGACTAAAATAAAGGTGATTGAGAGTTCAAAACTTAAAAAGACATTGGAAAAAATGTTTTTCTATGTTTTAATTTTGATAGTCTTTTACTCTTTCGATCTTTACATACTAAAAATAACACCAATCACCAGCGAATCAATCAATACTTTTAGTATCACAAACCTTGCCGCGGTGTTGGTGTGTCTTGTTGAGCTGACAAGCATTGCCAGCAATGTCAGTAAAATAACCGACAACCCGATTTTCAACAAAATCGTAGCCATTTTTCAAAAAAAGGCTAATAAACAATTCGACATTGAAGAAACCAAAAACACCGAACAATGAAGGACTATTTTTCACAGTCAGATTTTGACAAAACCACACCCCCTTGTCGTAAGGATGACATCCATTCGGAAACATTAAGAAAGTTTAATGCTGCCCGGGAAGTCGCCGGAATACCATTCATCCCAACCTCAGCAGCTCGAACCCCGGAGCACGAAAAGAAACAAGGCCGTCCGGGAACAAGTAGTCATGTTTTTACGCCGACAAAGAAATGCCGGGCGATGGATATAAAAGCAATCAGTTCCGGAGAGAAATGGATAATTGTGCAAGCACTGATTGCCGTAGGATTTACCCGTATTGGTATTGCCCAAACGTTTATCCACGCGGATGACGACCCTGATAAACCCGGACAAGTAATATGGACTTACTAATAAGGAGGGGTTACAATGAAAACCTTGCTAAACATTTGTTTGATAATAATAGCGGTTTTGACATTCATCATTGCCACTGAGCAATGCAGAAGAAAACCCTGCCCGGAACCTATAACAGAACCTATCACTATTATTATTCCGGGAGATTCCATACCAAAACCGGCACCCCCGGTAATTGCAAGTACAAAAGATTCAATACAGGTTATTTATGACACAATAACCCGGGAAGTTGATTCTGCTGCAATTATTAGGGATTACCTTGCTACAGTCACATATAAAGGATTGGTGTTACGTGACGATTCTTTATTATACGCCAGTATAGACCTTTACTTGAGCCGTAACAGGTATGATAGCATTATTCCATCCTTTGCCATTAGGAAGCCTACTACAGTCATTACAACTAATTACATTTACCCGACAAAGGATAAAGTGATTAGTCAGGATATTGGGTTCTTTCATATCAATTCTGCAAGTTTTACCAGCTCCGGACTACAGACCTCAATTAAGTATAGGAAATGGTCATTTAGGTATGGTTATGGTACCGGAGAAACTCACCTTTTTCAGGTAGGGTACCAAGTGTGGACATACTAAAAATATTTTTCATTCCCTTTTTCAGCTAACTACTTGGTTCTCAAGTAGTATTATTTATAATCATTATAAATTAGGAAATTTTTACAAAAAATATTAGGATCCTTTATTTATTGCCGTATCTTTATGGCATGGAAGTCGTTCTTTGAAAGCACTGAAAAGTAGGTAATCCCTTGAGAGCCACAGGGTTAGTATAAAAAGGGGGTTTTTGAAACCCTGAGAGATTGTGGAGAAAGTCGTACTAAGGTTGTAGAGCGCAAGGGTAGGTTCGTCCGAAATCGGTGGTGGCTCAGCAGGATCCCAGTTGCCTGAAAACACTGGGGTGGGGGGATTGGTTTCCTTCATATCCACGTTACTGAGCGGGATTCCAATAAGGGCAATATGCCGGGACCTTTGAAGTTAATGACACCCGTCAGGGGAGAATAGACTAAATACAGGAGAAGGGAGGCGTTGCGCGGTCGTCTTGAACGAATGCGGAATTTTTGAGTTAAGCTCAAAACTGTACAGGCAGACATCCGGGTTCGAGTCCCGGAACAGTACGATGTTTTTTAAAAAGTGTTAAATCCTAAAAATTAAAAGTCATGAAATGTACAATTGAAAGTAATTTGAGAATCATCCCTGAAAAACAAATGTTGTTGATTGAGTTTGCGTACATATTGAACAGTATTCAATCGGCAAACAATGAAACAGAGTTAAGACGTGAGTTTGGATGTGCGCGCGCAGAATATTTTATCTGGGGTTTTGGCTCAAACCATATGTGGGTCAAGCAGCTCAAACCGAACGGTTCACCATATCTGGAACGTTTGATTTTCGTACAATATTAATCTGCGTTTTTTAAAAACACTCTGATGAGCCTTTATGAGGCGAAACCAGCCTGACCGGCTGGTCAGTGTTAAATCTTAAAAATTAAAAGTCATGAAAAAAGAGGACCGAATTAGCCTAAACGAATTTATTTCAATCGCCAATGAATTAAAGGCCGATAAAAAACTAACTCAACCACAACAGAAGGTGCTTAAAAAACTCAATGAAGGATATACATTGGGTTTGAATAGGATTCATCAAATGAATGGAGGGGATATTGTTTGGGTTAATCCAGAAACAAAAAAGGCAGAATACGCCGGTAGAGTTTACAAAGCCCTCCAACACCTACAATGGGCTGTAAGAAACAAAAGAAAGAGCATAACTATGTACGTGGAAGGTTTATATACTCACACGTATAATCAGACACTCTGATGAGTCTTTGAAAATTAAGACGAAACCCGGGAAACCGGGTCAGTGTTAAATCCTAAAAATTAAAAGTCATGAATCGTATTGAGATTTCTATTGAAAGACTTGAGCAGATTTTGGCAGAAGCTGAAATTGCCCGGGCACACAACAGCTCCTTATCTAACTTAATTGTTATTACATCAGGTACTGATCCTGACACTCCTAAAGAGGTATTGTTAAAATCCTTTTATGAGGAGGAATCTGACACCACCCTATACACAGCTCCAGTGGTTGAGGCAGGTGATGCTTGTTCTTTTAATCTTGAAAGAGTTGAAGAATTTGTTGGTAAAATTTTATCAGGAGGTGGTTGGGCTTCGGACTCCTCTATACTTGAGGATTATGAATTAACTGAGAAAGAAAAGGAATTGGTCATGCTCAAAATAGCGAGCAGGGGTCGGTTAGTTTTTGAGGAGGAAATCCCGGAGGATTGGGAAACCGCCCCGTTTGAAAGTTGGGCAACTGATCGAGTTCTATGTGATGTAAATGATGTCCAAATGTATTGGAATGGTGTCAGATCGCAAATTTAATGACCATGAAACCACGGAGAACATCAATCACGAAGGCAAGGGCGGTTCATATAGCTGTCTGTCATAATAACGTCAGCAAGGAAGTGGCTGAAAAGTACACCAATGCTGAATTACAAGAGGTTTTAAAGCACCTCAAAATCAAAGCAATCATTAAAAATTAATTAACACACTTAAAAACAACCAAAATGGAAACAGTAATAGCAATAGATTTGAAAGTAGGCATCTACTACAATGACTATACCTACGAAATGGAAAATCCATTGCCACCACAATCAATTCAAATAACTGTTAGAAAGGTGATGCCTAAAACAGTCGAAGCCACACTAATCAGGTATGAGGGTAATGGACATCCTTATAG
>Ga0209835_1000100_pt1 | contig 59705 bp, 60 predicted proteins | sample LakKivwa52mmetaG_FD_184138 | JGI IMG/M metagenome (GOLD analysis project Ga0209835, IMG submission 184138) | Anoxic lake water microbial communities from Lake Kivu, Rwanda to study Microbial Dark Matter (Phase II) - Lake Kivu water 52m metaG... | ecosystem: Environmental > Aquatic > Freshwater >...
CCACCAAACTTCTTCGACAGAATCGTGGTGATCGCCGCCGTCAGGGTCGTCTTTCCATGGTCAACGTGACCAATCGTTCCCACATTTACGTGCGGCTTAGTACGCTCAAATTTTTCCTTGGCCATTTTTCGATTACCTCAATTATTTCCTGCTGTTGATGACGGCTTCAGCCACATTACGCGGGGCTTCGGCATAGTGTTTGAATTCCATGGAATAGGTCGCACGACCCTGGGACATGGAACGCAGGTCGGTGGAATAACCAAACATCTCGGCCAGCGGCACTTCGGCCTTGACTGACTTGCCTGTGGTCAAATCTTCCATACCTTGAATGATGCCGCGACGACGGTTCAGATCGCCCATCACATCACCCATGTAGTCTTCCGGCGTTTCCACCTCAACGGCCATCATTGGCTCCAGCAAGGTTGGCGTCGCTTTGCGCATACCGTCTTTGAAGCCCATGATTGCAGCCATCTTGAAGGCCTGTTCGGACGAGTCCACCTCATGGTAGGAGCCATCAAACAGGGTGACCTTGACATCCACCACCGGGAAGCCGGCCAGCACGCCATTGTTCAGCGCTTCCTTCAGACCCTTGTCCACGGCTGGGATGTATTCGCGCGGCACCGAACCGCCCTTGATGGCGTCTACGAACTCGTAACCCTTGCCCGCTTCGTTCGGCTCCACCTTGAGCCAGACATGACCGAACTGACCTTTACCGCCGGACTGCTTGACAAACTTGCCTTCGGATTCGACCGCCTTCTTGATGCACTCGCGGTAGGCCACTTGCGGAGCACCCACATTGGCCTCGACATTGAACTCGCGCTTCATGCGATCAACCAGAATCTCAAGGTGCAGCTCACCCATACCGGAGATGATGGTTTGACCAGTCTCTTCGTCGGTGCGCACGCGGAAGGACGGATCTTCCTGAGCCAGACGGTTCAGTGCCAGACCCATCTTCTCCTGGTCAGCCTTGGTCTTGGGCTCCACGGCCACATGAATCACCGGCTCCGGGAAAACCATGCGTTCGAGGATGATCGGCTTGTCCTGAATGCACAGGGTATCGCCCGTCGTCGCATCCTTCAGACCCACCGCTGCAGCGATATCGCCGGCATGGACTTCCTTGATCTCTTCACGCTCGTTCGCGTGCATTTGGAGAATACGGCCGAGGCGCTCTTTTCGACCCTTGACCGAGTTATAAATAGAGTCGCCCGCCTTCACGGTGCCCGAATAGACACGGAAGAAGGTCAATTGACCCACAAACGGGTCGGTCATGATCTTGAAGGCCAAGGCGGAGAACGGTTCAGCGTCGTCGGCCTGGCGCTCAGCTTCAGAGCCATCTTCGAGCTCGCCCTTCACGGGCGGAATATCCAGGGGCGACGGCATGTAATCAATCACCGCGTCCAGCATGGCCTGCACGCCCTTATTTTTGAACGCGGAACCGCACAGCATCGGCACAATCTCGCTGGCAATCGTACGCTGACGCAGGGCTTGCTTGATCTCGGCCTCGGACAAGTCCCCCTCTTCGAGGTACTTGTTCATCAGTTCTTCACTCGCTTCAGCGGCCGTTTCGACCAGCTTTTCACGCCATTCGTTACAGGTATCGACCAGATCTGCCGGGATATCACCGTATTCGAACTTCATACCCTGAGAGGCGTCATCCCACAGAATGGCCTTCATCTTGACCAAGTCCACCACACCGGCGAAGCTGTCTTCAGCACCAATCGGCACTTGGATCAGGACCGGGTTTGCCTTCAGGCGCAGGCGCATCTGCTCATAGACGCGGAAAAAGTTGGCGCCGGAACGGTCCATCTTGTTCACGAAGGCCAGACGCGGTACGCCGTACTTATTAGCCTGGCGCCACACTGTCTCGGACTGCGGCTGAACCCCACCCACGGCGCAATACACCATGCAGGCGCCATCCAAAACCCGCATGGAACGCTCTACCTCAATGGTAAAGTCCACATGGCCAGGGGTATCAATAATGTTGACGCGATGCTCGGGACGGGCAAGATCCATGCCCTTCCAGAAACAAGTCGTTGCCGCCGAGGTAATGGTGATGCCGCGCTCTTGCTCCTGCTCCATCCAGTCCATGGTCGCGGCGCCGTCATGCACCTCGCCAATCTTGTGATTGACGCCGGTATAGAACAGAACGCGCTCGGTGGTGGTGGTTTTGCCTGCGTCAATATGCGCAGAGATGCCGATATTGCGATAGCGGTCGAGAGGGGTCTTGCGTGCCACAGTGGGTGTTCCTTATCAGAAGCGTTGGCGATGAGCGATCAGAACCGGAAGTGCGAGAATGCCTTGTTGGCCTCTGCCATACGGTGGACTTCTTCACGCTTCTTCATGGCCGAACCACGACCTTCAGCCGCATCCAGCAGTTCGCCGGCTAGGCGTGCATCCATGGACTTTTCGCCACGCTTGCGGGCCGCATCCTTCAACCAGCGCATCGCCAGAGCGGTACGACGGGACGGGCGAACCTCGACCGGGACCTGATAGTTCGCACCCCCCACGCGACGGGATTTGACTTCGACCACGGGACGGATATTCGACAGGGCCTGGGCAAAAACCTCCACCGCCACCTTGCCGCTCTTCTTTTCGACCTGCTCAAATGCGCCATAGACAATGCGCTCAGCGACGGATTTCTTGCCGCTGGTCATAATGACATTCATAAACTTGGCAACTTCCTGGTTGCCATACTTCGGGTCCGGCAAAACCAGACGCTTGGGAACTTCGCGACGACGTGGCATCTATAACCCCTTACTTAGACTTAGCGGCTTTGGCGCGCTTGGCACCATACTTCGAACGAGACTGTTTGCGATCCTTGACGCCTTGCGTGTCCAGGCTACCGCGCACGATGTGGTAACGCACACCCGGCAAATCCTTGACCCGGCCGCCGCGCACCAGCACCACAGAGTGCTCCTGCAGGTTGTGGCCTTCGCCACCAATGTAGCCAATCACTTCAAAGCCGTTGGACAGGCGCACCTTGGCGACCTTACGCAACGCAGAGTTCGGCTTCTTCGGGGTCGTGGTGTAAACACGAGTACATACGCCACGCTTCTGGGGGCAGGCTTCCATAGCGGGAACCTTGCTTTTTTCGACCGGCGCCTTGCGCGGTTGGCGTATCAGTTGGTTAACAGTTGGCATCGTCTAGCCTTTTCTCTACAAGTTTTCTATCAATTTCGAACCGCAAAATTCGCGGCCCGCGAGAGATCGTTCGCCAGGAGCGATCCCGCGGGCCTGAAAAAGAGGGCGGATTCTATGCAGTCTCATGCGCGCTGTCAAGCTGCTTGCGCACCGTTATCGGCAACTTCCACCGAATTTTCATCGGCAAAAACCGCCGACACATCGACCTCGGCCACCGCCTCAGCGGCCTGCTGCTGCCGCGCGCGGTGATAGGCAAGGCCAGTGCCTGCGGGAACCAACCGGCCCACGATGACATTTTCCTTGAGGCCACGGAGACCGTCCCGTTTGCCCATGATGGCGGCCTCGGTCAAGACACGCGTAGTTTCTTGGAAGGATGCCGCCGAAATGAAGGAATCCGTCGACAAGGAAGCCTTGGTAATACCGAGCAGAACATCTTCGTAAACCGCGGGGAGACCACCTTCCGCCAGCACCCGATCGTTCTCGGCCAATAGATCAGCCCGCTCGACCTGTTCATTCGGAATAAATCGGGTGTCGCCCACATCGACAATATTGACCCGCCGCAGCATCTGACGCACCACGACCTCAATATGCTTGTCGTTGATCTTCACACCCTGGAGACGGTACACATCCTGAACCTCGTTGATGATGTAGCGTGCCAGGGACTCGACGCCCTGCAAACGCAGGATATCGTGCGGATCCGCCGGACCGTCAACGATGGTCTCGCCCTTCTGCACCACCTGACCATCATGCACGGTGACATGCTTGTCTTTGGCAATTAGGTAATCGTGCGGGACACCGTCCATGTCGGTAATCACCAAGCGTTGCTTGCCCTTGGTGTCCTTGCCGAACGAAACGGTGCCGGTGATTTCGGCCAGCACGCCGGCGTCCTTCGGAGAACGCGCTTCGAACAACTCGGCCACACGCGGCAGACCGCCGGTAATGTCACGGGTCTTTGTGGTCTCTTGCGGGATACGCGCTAGCACATCACCCACCTTGACTTCCTGACCATCCTTCACCGTAATCAGCGAGCCCACATGCAAGGTGATGTTGACCGGAATATCCGTCCCCGCCACCTTGACCTCCAGCCCATCCTCGCCGAGCAGACGCACTTGCGGTCGGACAACGCCAGCCTTGCTCGCGGCGCCGCGCCGCTTGGTGTCGATCACGATCAGGGTCGACAGGCCGGTTACCTCATCGATCTGCTTGGCAACGGTTGCGCCTTCTTCCACATTCTCAAATTTCACTCGACCGGAGTACTCGGTAATGATCGGCCGCGTATGCGGATCCCATGTAGCCAAGGCCGTCCCCGCTTTAATGGCCTGACCATCCATCACCGTCAGCACGGCGCCATACGGTACTTTATGGCGTTCCCGCTCACGACCCGTCGCCTCGGCAATGACAATTTCACCGGTCCGGGTGATGACGATCAGCTCGCCTCGCGCGCTGGTCACATAGCGCATACTGGGACCAAAGCGCACCACGCCTTCCGACTTGGTCTCAACCTGGCTGGCCGCAGCGGCCCGCGAAGCCGCACCACCAATGTGGAAAGTCCGCATGGTGAGCTGGGTACCCGGTTCGCCGATCGACTGTGCGGCAATGACGCCCACCGATTCGCCCGCGTTGACGATGGAGCCACGCCCCAGATCCCGGCCATAGCACTTGGCACACAAGCCGCGACGGGTCTCACAGGTCAGCGGTGCGCGCACCTTGACCTCGTCGATGCCCAGCTCATCAACCCGATCCACGGCTGCTTCATCGATCAGCGTCCCCGCTGCGATCACCGTCTCGCCGTTATCCGGATTGACTACATCGGTAGAGGCCACGCGGCCCAGAATACGATCGCGCAAGGCCTCAATCACATCACCGCCTTCAACCAGGGGCTTCATGATCATGCCATTCTGCGTACCGCAATCATCTTCAATAATCGCGAGGTCCTGGGTTACATCGACCAGACGACGGGTCAGGTAACCCGAATTTGCCGTCTTCAGCGCGGTATCGGCCAGACCCTTGCGGGCGCCGTGCGTCGAGATGAAGTACTGCAGCACATTGAGGCCTTCGCGGAAGTTTGCGGTGATCGGCGTCTCAATAATCGATCCATCCGGTTTGGCCATCAGGCCCCGCATACCCGCAAGCTGACGAATCTGTGCCGCCGAGCCCCGGGCACCCGAGTCGGCCATCATGTAGATGGAGTTGAACGACTCTTGCTTCACCTTCTCGCCCTGAGCGTTGACGGTGTCTTCATGGGAGAGCTGCTCCATCATGGCGCGAGCCACCTTGTCGCCAGCCTGACCCCAGATATCCACCACCTTGTTGTAGCGCTCGCCCTGAGTGACCAAACCGGAGGTGTATTGCGCCTCGATTTCCTTTACTTCAGACTCCGCCTTGCCCAGGATATCGGCCTTCTGGGGCGGCATCAGCATATCCTGCATGCAAATAGAAATACCTCCACGCGCCGCCATCGAGAAGCCGGTGTACATCAGCTTATCGGCAAACACCACGGTCTCCTTGAGGCCACAGGTGCGGAAGGCTGCGTTGATCAGTTTAGAAATTTCTTTCTTCTTCAGCACGCGGTTCACGGCCTCAAAACCCAGGCCAGGCGGCAGGATCTCGGACAGCATGGCGCGGCCCGCCACCGTGGTAACACGGATCGTGCGACTGATAAGCTGACCCTTCTCGTCAAACACCCGCTCACGAATACGCACCGTGACCGTGGCATTGATGTCTACGCGCTTTTCCTGCCAAGCGCTCTGCAGTTCAGCCAGATTAGCAAACAACATGCCCTCGCCACGGGCATTGATACGCTCGCGACTCATGTAATACAGACCCAACACGATATCCTGCGACGGCACGATGATCGGTTCGCCGTTGGCGGGGGACAACACATTGTTGGAGGCCAGCATCAGGGTGCGGGCTTCCATCTGCGCCTCCAGCGACAGCGGCACATGGACGGCCATCTGGTCACCGTCAAAGTCGGCGTTGAACGCGGTACACACCAGCGGATGCAACTGAATCGCCTTGCCCTCGATCAGGATCGGCTCAAAAGCCTGAATACCCAAACGGTGGAGGGTCGGTGCGCGGTTCAGCATGACCGGATGTTCGCGGATCACCTCTTCGAGGATATCCCAGACCACCGGTTCCTGATCGTCCACCATGCGTTTGGCCGCCTTGATGGTGGTGGACAGACCCAGCACCTCGAGACGGTTGAAAATGAACGGCTTGAACAACTCGAGAGCCATCAGCTTGGGCAGGCCACACTGGTGCAACTTGAGAGTCGGACCCACCACGATCACGGAACGACCCGAGTAGTCCACGCGTTTGCCGAGCAGGTTCTGACGGAAACGCCCGCCCTTGCCCTTGATCATATCGGCCAACGATTTCAACTGACGCTTGTTAGCACCGGTCATCGCCTTGCCGCGCCGGCCGTTGTCGAGCAACGAATCCACCGATTCTTGCAGCATGCGCTTCTCGTTGCGCACGATGATCTCCGGGGCCTTCAGTTCCAGCAAACGCTTCAGGCGATTATTACGATTGATGACGCGGCGATACAGATCGTTAAGATCCGAGGTCGCAAAGCGGCCACCATCCAGCGGTACCAGCGGGCGCAGATCCGGCGGCAACACCGGCAGGACAGACAGAACCATCCATTCCGGTTTGATGCCGGACTTCACAAAAGCTTCCAACACCTTGAGGCGCTTGGAGAACTTCTTTAATTTGGTGTCGGATGAAGTTGTCTTCAGCTCGCTGCGCAGCCGTTCAATCTCGCCCTGCAGATCGATGTTGCGCAACAGGTCGCGGATACCCTCGGCACCCATGCTGGCCTCAAATTCATCCCCATATTCTTCGACCTTGGCAAGATAATCCTCTTCGGTCAGCAACTGGCCCGGTAGCAGTGGGGTCATGCCCCCTTGCGTCACCACAAAGGCCTCGAAATACAGCACGCGCTCGATGTCGCGCAGGGTCATGTCGAGGACCATACCCAGACGGCTAGGCAAGCTCTTGAGGAACCAGATGTGAGCCACCGGGCTGGCCAGGTCAATATGGCCCATGCGCTCGCGACGCACCTTGGTCAAGGTAACTTCGACGCCACACTTCTCACACACCACTCCGCGATGCTTGAGTCGCTTGTACTTACCGCACAGACACTCGTAATCCTTCACCGGACCGAAGATCTTGGCGCAGAACAGACCGTCCCGTTCCGGCTTGAAAGTGCGGTAGTTGATGGTTTCCGGTTTCTTGACCTCGCCATACGACCAGGAACGAATCTTCTCCGGCGAAGCGAGACCAATTTTGATCCCGTCAAACTCTTCGCTGGGGGTAACCTGCTTGAACAGATCGAGCAATGCCTTCATTTTCGGCTCCTAGTATCAGTGACGCTCAAGATCGATATCGATCCCGAGTGAGCGAATTTCCTTGACCAGCACATTGAAGGATTCCGGCATGCCGGCATCGATCTTATGCTCGCCCTTGACGATGTTCTCGTACACTTTGGTACGACCGTTCACATCATCCGACTTGACGGTCAGCATTTCCTGCAGCACATACGATGCACCGTAGGCCTCCAGCGCCCAAACTTCCATCTCGCCGAAGCGCTGGCCGCCGAACTGCGCCTTGCCACCCAGCGGCTGCTGGGTCACCAAAGAGTATGGACCGGTAGAGCGGGCATGCATCTTGTCATCGACCAAGTGATGCAGTTTCAGCACATGCATAACACCCACCGTGACCTTGCGGTCAAAGGCATCGCCGGTGCGGCCGTCATACAGCGTGACCTGCGTTTTGGCCGGAGTGAAACCAAGGCGTTCGGTATTGCCATCGCCGTTGGGATAGGCCAGATCCAGCATGGCCTGAATCTCGGTCTCATGGGCACCGTCAAAGACCGGGCTGGCAAAGGGCACACCCTTGCGCAGGTTGGTCGCCATTTCGAGGACCTCCGCATCGCTCAAAGCCGAGAGGGTTTCCTTGTAGCCGGAGGCGTTGTAGATCTTCTCCAGAAACTTGCGCACCTCAGTGGTCTTGTTGTGCTGATCGAGCATCTCGCCAATCCGCAGGCCTAAACCGCGAGCGGCCCAACCCAGGTGCATCTCCAACACCTGACCGACGTTCATCCGGGACGGCACACCGAGCGGGTTGAGACAGACATCAACCTGACGGCCGTCGGCCATAAACGGCATGTCCTCGACGGGCACAATCTTGGAGATCACACCCTTGTTCCCGTGCCGGCCGGCCATCTTGTCGCCCGGTTGCAAGCGACGCTTGACGGCGATATAGACCTTGACCATCTTGATCACGCCCGGCGACAGTTCGTCACCCTGGGTCAGCTTCCGACGCTTCACCTCAAACATCTGGTCAAAGGTCTGGCGCTGCTTGTCGAGCGACTCACGAACGGCCTCGAGTTGCCGCGCCGTTTCATCGTCGCTCAGGCGAATATCAAACCAATCATGGAACTTGACACTCTCCAGATAGGCCACCGTCACTTCAGCCCCCTTGGCCAGCTTGTTGGGGCCGCCCTTGGCCGCCTTACCGACCAAGAGACGCTGCAAACGCGCCTGTGCGTCGGCCTCGACGATACGCATCTGGTCGCCCAGGTCTTTCTGGTATTGCCGCAGATGGTCGTTAATGATCTGGTTGGCGCGTGAATCGCGCTCCACGCCTTCGCGGGTAAACACCTGCACATCAATAACGGTCCCGCTCATGCCGGTCGGCACGCGTAGCGAAGTATCCTTCACATCGGAGGCCTTCTCGCCGAAGATCGCGCGCAGGAGTTTTTCTTCCGGGGTCAGCTGAGTTTCGCCCTTCGGCGTCACCTTACCGACCAGCACATCGCCCGCCTTCACATCGGCACCAATATAAACAATGCCGGCCTCATCAAGGCGACCCAGTTGTTGCGGCGACAAGTTGGAGATGTCCTTGGAAATCTCTTCCGAACCGAGCTTGGTATCCCGCGCCACTACCGTCAGTTCCTCGATATGAATGGAGGTGTAACGGTCTTCCGACACTACGCGTTCGGAAATCAGGATGGAATCTTCGAAGTTGTAACCGTTCCAGGGCATGAACGCGACCAGCATGTTCTGACCGAGCGCCAGCTCACCCATATCCGTCGAGGCGCCGTCGGCGATCACATCGCCGCGTTGCAGGGAATCGCCTTGCCGCACCAACGGACGCTGGTTGATATTGGTGTTCTGGTTAGAACGCGTGTACTTGGTGAGGTTGTAGATATCCACACCAACTTCGCCCGACTGGGCCTCGCTGTCATGAACACGCACCACCACACGGCTGGCGTCCACATAATCAACCACGCCACCACGGCGTGCGGTTACCACCGTACCGGAGTCGATGGCCGCCGTGCGCTCGATACCCGTACCAACCAAGGCCTTTTCAGGACGCAGACAGGGCACGGCCTGACGCTGCATGTTCGAGCCCATGAGGGCACGGTTTGCGTCATCGTGCTCCAGAAACGGAATCAGCGAAGCGGCCACCGAAACGATCTGCGCCGGGGCCACATCCATGTACTGGATTTTGTCAGCCGTAGCCAGCATGAATTCGCCGTTATAGCGCGACGAGATCAGGTCGTCGGCAAACTGCCCCTTCTCGGTCAGCGTCGAGTTCGCCTGCGCCACCACATATTTGTTTTCTTCAATCGCCGACAGATAATCGATTTCCATCGTCACCTTGCCATTGATCACGCGGCGATACGGCGTTTCGAGAAAGCCGTAATCATTGGTCCGCGCGTACAGGGCCAGCGAATTGATCAGGCCGATATTTGGACCTTCCGGGGTTTCAATCGGGCAGACACGACCGTAATGCGTTGGGTGCACATCGCGCACCTCGAAACCCGCGCGCTCACGGGTTAGGCCACCCGGGCCCAACGCAGAGATACGCCGCTTGTGGGTAATCTCCGACAGCGGATTGGTCTGGTCCATAAATTGCGAAAGCTGGCTGGAACCGAAAAATTCCTTGATTGCAGCCGAAATCGGCTTGGCATTAATCAGGTCAGTCGGCATCAGATTGTCGGCCTCGGCCTGATTGAGACGCTCTTTGACTGCGCGTTCAACCCGGGCCAAACCGGCGCGGAATTGGTTCTCGACCAACTCACCGACAGAGCGGATCCGACGATTGCCCAGGTGATCGATGTCGTCGATCTCACCCCGGCCATTTCGCAGCTCAACCAAGGTCTGAATAACGGCGACGATATCTTCATTGCTGAGGATATTTTCACCATCCACCTCGCCGCGGCCGATGCGACGGTTGAACTTCATGCGCCCAACCCGCGACAGGTCATAGCTATCGGTGCTAAAGAAGAGTCGCTGGAACAGGGCCTCGACCGCCTCCACCGTCGGCGGCTCACCCGGGCGCATCATGCGATAAATAGCAATGCGCGCTGTCCACTGGTCAGCCGTCTCATCAATCGCCAAGGTCTGCGACATGAAGGCGCCGTGATCGAGGTCGTTGGTATACAGCGTATCAATGCGGGTTAGACCTGCGGCCTGTAGCTCAACCAGCAACGCCTCGGTGATCTCGTCATTGGCCCGCGCCACAATTTCGCCGGTTTCCGAGCTGACCAATGTCGTGGCCAACACCCGGCCAATCAGAAAATCGCCGTCAACTAGGACTTTTTTGACGCCGGCCGCCTCCAGATCGCGCACATTCTTCGCCGTAATGCGCTTGTCCTTGGCAACCAGCACCTTGCCGTCCTTGGCAAGGATATCGAATTTGGCAATCTCGCCTTTGAGACGCTCCGGCTTCAAGTCGAGCTCGATGCCTTTTTTGCCAAAGTGGAAAGTCTCCATTTCGAAGAAGTCGGCCAAAATTTGCTCGGGGGTATAGCCCAGCGCCTTGAGGAGGATGGTCACCGGCATTTTGCGACGACGGTCAATACGGAAATAGACCAGGTCCTTCGGATCAAACTCGAAATCCAGCCAAGAACCACGGTAAGGAATAATCCGGGCCGAGAACAGCAACTTGCCGGAAGAATGCGTCTTACCCTTGTCGTGCTCGAAAAAGACGCCCGGCGAGCGGTGCAACTGCGAGACGATGACGCGCTCAGTCCCGTTGATGACAAAGGAACCATTCGGCGTCATGAGCGGCAATTCGCCCATGTACACCTCTTGGCTTTCGCGCACTTCCTTGATCTTTTCCTTGCTGCTCTCGCGATCAAGAATGATCAGGCGCACCTTGGCACGCACCGAGCTGGCAAAAGTCATGCCCCGCTGCTGACATTCAGCGATGTCAAACACCGGTTGTCCGAGGGTATAACTAACAAACTCAAGGCGTGCCCCGCCGTTGTTACCCACGATCGGGAAAATCGAGGTAAAGGCCGCCTGCAAACCCGTATCGGCGCGATCAACGACCTCCACGCCTTCCTGCAGGAAATCCCTGTACGACTCTAGTTGAGTCGTCAGCAGATAAGGTACGGGTAACACGCCAGCCCGTTTGGCAAAGCTTTTACGGATGCGTTTTTTCTCAGCGAAGGTATAGCTCATGACAGCTCCGAGTCAGTGACAGGGAAAAACAGGTAGTTGACAACAGGTCCTTAAAACCAGTGATCAGCCCTCGCACCCTAGTTCAGAGCGAGAGGGCTGATAACGGTCGCTAACGACAATCAAAACAGCAAAACAAACAGCGAAAGGCCGGCTGACCGGAGGCCTTGCCCCCGGTCACCAGCCTGTTACGGACTTGCGCCCGTAGCATCAAGTCTTACTTGATCTCGGCGGTTGCACCCGCTTCGGTCAGTTGCTTGAGGATGTCGTCAGCCTCAGCCTTCGGACAACCTTCCTTGAGGGTCTTCGGTGCGCCGTCAACCATGTCCTTGGCTTCCTTCAGGCCCAGACCGGTAATGGCACGAACGACCTTAATGACGGAAACCTTGTTGGCGCCGGCGGCCGTCAGAACCACATCAAACTCGGTCTTTTCTTCAGCCGGAGCAGCAGCCGCGCCACCCGCACCCGGAGCTGCCACGGCCATGGAGGCTGCGGAAACGCCAAACTTCTCTTCGAACGCCTTCACCAGATCGTTCAGATCCATCACCGTCATTGCGCCAACGGCTTCCAGGATGTCTTCTTTGCTAATTGCCATAATGGATTACTCCTAAGATTAATTCAGATCGTATCGATGCATCGCAAGCCAGGAAAACCCTGACTTAGGCGGCTGCACCTTCTTCTTCGCGTTTCTTGGCCAATGCCGCCATCGCACCGGCGAAACCGGTGAGCGGGGCCTGCATGACACCCAGCAGCATAGCGATCAGTTGCTCGCGGCCCGGGGTCGCAGCAAGTGCCTTGACGCCGTTCTGATCGAGCGGCTTACCCGCATAAGAACCGGCCTTTAGCACCAGCTTGTCGTTGCCTTTGGCAAAATCGTCGAGCACCTTGGCGGCTGCTACCGGATCTGCAGAAATACTGTAGATCAGCGGGCCGACCATATCCTTGGCCAGCGGTGCAAACGGCGTATCCGCCACCGCCCGACGCACCAGGGTATTTTTCAGCACCCGCAGGTAGACACCCGACGCGCGGGCCTTTTGCCGCAGCGCAGTGAGGTCAGGCACCTGCACGCCACGGTATTCAGCCACGACGATGGTCTGGGCGTTGGCCACTTGTGCCGACACCTCGGCCACGACGGCTTTCTTGTCATCCAGATTAAGACTCATATGTCCTTCTCCTTGTCTGTCCATAAACACAACGGCGATAACCGTTGCACCCACGGCGACCTGAACGCGGAAGAGATCCGGAAAACCGGCTCTTGTATCCTGTTCTGGGCACACCGTCTGCGCAGGCTTTAGACCCTGAGAGTCTCATCATTAAGCCGTTCCCTAACAGCGAGTTCGGCACCTGCGGTCTTTGACGACCTGCCTGTCCAACCTTGCGGTTAAACAGACAGCCCAAAGTTCTTATTACGCAGCCAGGCTGGCCTGATCTACTCGAACACCCACGCCCATCGTGCTGGACACGGACACCTTCTTCATGAAGACGCCCTTAGCCGCCGCCGGCTTGGACTTGTTCAAGGCCTCCAGGAGTGCCGCCAGGTTTTCCCGCAGGGCATCCACCTCAAAAGAGGCGCGCCCGATCGTGGCGTGGACGATGCCCGACTTGTCGGTACGGTACTGAACCTGACCGGCCTTAGCGTTCTTGACCGCCTGAGCCACATTCGGAGTCACGGTACCGACCTTCGGGTTCGGCATCAGGCCACGCGGACCGAGCACTTGACCCAACTGGCCAACCACCTTCATGGCGTCCGGCGTCGCGATCACAACATCGAAGTCCATCCGGCCACCCTTGACCTCAGCGGCCAGATCATCGAAACCAACGAGATCGGCGCCCGCCTCTTTCGCCGCCTCGGCATTCGCACCCTGCGCGAACACACAAACGCGTACCGATTTACCGGTACCACGCGGCATAACAACCGCCCCCCGAACCACTTGGTCCGATTTACGCGGATCGACACCCAGGTTCACAGCGACATCGATAGATTCGTTGAACTTGGCCGTTGCGGCACCTTTGACCAAACCCAAAGCCTCGTCAACGGCATAGAGCTTGTTCCGATCAACCTGGGCCGTCAGGCCCTGCATACGCTTGGAAAGCTTTGCCATATCACACCCCCTCAACATTCAAACCCATGCTGCGCGCGGAGCCAGCGATGGTACGCACAGCCGCATCCATGTCGGCTGCGGTGAGATCGGGGGCCTTGGCCTTGGCGATCTCTTCCAGTTGCGCACGAGAAATTGTGCCCACTTTGTCCGTGTGCGGCTTGGGGCTGCCCTTGGTAATCCCGACTGCCTTCTTGATCAGGATGGTCGCCGGCGGCGTCTTCATGATGAAGGTGAAAGACTTGTCGGCGAAAGCCGTAATCACGACAGGAATCGGCAGACCCGGTTCCATACCCTGCGTCTTGGCGTTGAACGCCTTGCAGAATTCCATGATGTTCAGGCCACGCTGACCCAAGGCCGGACCAATCGGCGGCGACGGGTTGGCCTTTCCGGCCGGCACTTGCAGCTTGATATAGCCGATAATTTTTTTTGCCATTTTAAACTCCTTTAAATGGGTCGTTACGAGACTGGCCGTCTCTCCCCTGCGCTACAAACGAGCCGAAAAATCAGGTTTTCTCGACCTGCGAAAACTCCAGCTCAACGGGCGTCGCGCGACCAAAAATGGTCACGGCCACACGCAGCTTATTCTTCTCATAATTCACTTCTTCCACCGTGCCGCTAAAGTCTGCGAACGGGCCTTCAATCACGCGCACCACTTCGCCGTGCTCATAAGCAATCTTATGGCGCGGCTTTTCTACACCAGCCTGCATCTGGCCCAGAATGGCATCAACCTCTTTCTGGCTGATCGGGGCCGGCTTGGTCGGCGTGCCACCAATAAATCCACTGACCTTGGGCGTACTCTTGACGATGTGCCAACTAGCGTCATCCATCTCCATCTGTACCAGCACATAGCCGGGGAAGAACTTGCGCTCAGTCACCCGTTTCTGGCCTGCCTTCATCTCGACGACTTCCTCGACCGGAACCAAGATCTCGCCAAATTTATCTTCCATTCCCGCATTGGCAATCCGCTCCTTCAGGGCGCGCATGACGCTCTTCTCAAAGCCCGAGTAGGCATGCACCACATACCACTGCATCGACATCAGGAGACCCTACCCATCAAATTCTGAATCAGCCAACCCAGAAGACTGTCCACGAGCCACAAAAAAACCGCCATAACCACTGCAAACAACAAGACCACACCGGTCATTTGCAAAGTCTCGCGCCGCGTTGGCCAGACCACCTTGCGCGCCTCGACGATGGACTCCTGACCCAGCGCAAACATCTGCTGACCCGGCCCCGTCATCCTGACAACAGCCAGGGCCAAACCCACCCCGGCCAAAACAGAAAGGACCCGCAACACCATGGCTACCTGGTCGCCCAAAAGGTAAAAGCCGGCAAGCCCGGCTACCACCAACAACCCTGCCAAAAGCAGTTTGAGTTTGTCTGTCATATCTTTCTTAACTGCTGCACAGCTTTGACTTCATCGCAACCCTGCAACTTTATGTGGCAGGCCAAGAGGGCCTCGAACCCCCAACCTTCGGTTTTGGAGACCGACGCTCTGCCAATTGAGCTATTGGCCTTTCATTCCTACAAGGCGGCAAAGGCCGGGAGCTTTCGCCCCCGGCCCCTGCCACCGATTCTATTACTCAATAACCTTGGCGACGACGCCGGCGCCGACGGTACGACCGCCTTCACGAATAGCGAAGCGCAGGCCTTCTTCCATAGCGATCGGGGCAATCAGCGCCGCCGTGATCGACACATTGTCTCCAGGCATGATCATCTCGGTGCCGGCCGGCAGCTCAATCGCGCCAGTCACATCGGTGGTGCGGAAGTAGAACTGCGGGCGGTAGCCATTGAAGAACGGGGTGTGACGGCCGCCTTCTTCCTTGGATAGCACATAGATCTCGGCCGTGAACTTGGTATGCGGCTTGATGCTGCCCGGCTTGGCCAGCACTTGGCCGCGCTCTACATCTTCGCGCTTGGTTCCGCGCAGCAGAACGCCCACATTGTCTCCTGCCTGACCTTGGTCGAGCAGCTTGCGGAACATTTCAACGCCGGTGCAGGTGGTCTTGGCGGTGGCTTTGATGCCAACAATCTCAAGCTCTTCGCCGACTTTGACAATGCCGCGCTCAACACGACCGGTGACAACCGTGCCGCGCCCGGAGATGGAGAAGACATCTTCAATCGGCAGCAGGAAGGGTTTGTCTACGGCACGCTCAGGGGTGGGAATGTAGCTGTCTAGGGCGTCGGCCAGCTTCAGAATGCTGGGTTCGCCGATGTCGGATTGGTCGCCTTCGAGGGCTTTGAGCGCGGAGCCAATAACGATGGGCAGGTCGTCGCCCGGGAAATCGTACTTGGACAGGAGTTCTCGCACTTCCATTTCAACCAGCTCGAGCAGCTCGGCATCATCCACCATGTCGGCCTTGTTCATGTAGACGATGATGAACGGCACGCCCACTTGACGGGCCAGCAAAATGTGCTCGCGGGTCTGGGGCATGGGGCCGTCAGCGGCCGATACCACCAGAATGGCGCCGTCCATTTGGGCCGCGCCCGTAATCATGTTCTTCACATAGTCGGCGTGTCCCGGGCAGTCCACATGGGCGTAGTGACGGCCAGCCGTCTCATATTCCACATGCGCCGTGTTGATGGTAATGCCTCGAGCTTTCTCTTCCGGGGAGGAGTCAATCTCGTCATATTTCTTCGCCGCACCACCAAACTTCTTCGACAGAATCGTGGTGATCGCCGCCGTCAGGGTCGTCTTTCCATGGTCAACGTGACCAATCGTTCCCACATTTACGTGCGGCTTAGTACGCTCAAATTTTTCCTTGGCCATTTCTATACCCCTAACTAAAAAGGATCGGCAACAACAACACTCAACATCACAACAAATAACTGGTGCCCATGGACAGAATCGAACTGTCGACCTCTCCCTTACCAAGGGAGTGCTCTACCTCTGAGCCACATGGGCGAAACCTTTGTTTCGCAAAACCCGCCAATTAACCAAACCCGTTTACACAACCCACTTAACCCACTGGAGCGGGTAGCGGGAATCGAACCCGCGTCATTAGCTTGGAAGGCTAAGGTTCTACCATTGAACTACACCCGCTTTTGGTCTTTTAAACCGCGGTTTTTAACCATCGGCCCAATACACTTCAGGCTGGCTACCAACTTACAACACCAAACCCTTACAAAACCTGGTGGTGGGGGAAGGATTCGAACCTTCGAAGGCAGAGCCGTCAGATTTACAGTCTGATCCCTTTGACCGCTCGGGAACCCCACCGGGAAAGCGTGTGATTATCCCGACCCGAGACTCGCTTGTCAATCACACATTGAAAAGGAAGTTCATGACATCGCCATCGCGAACGACATATTCCTTACCCTCCGAGCGCATCTTGCCGGCCTCTTTTGCGCCTTGCTCACCCTTGCAGGCCACAAAGTCTGCAAAACCTATGGTTTGCGCACGAATGAAGCCCCGTTCAAAGTCCGTATGGATGACGCCGGCGGCCTGTGGTGCCGTATCGCCCTTGTGGATCGTCCAGGCCCTGACCTCTTTGACCCCGGCGGTGAAATAGGTTTGCAGACCCAACAGGTCATAGCCAGCTCGAATCAAACGATCCAGGCCCGGTTCAGCCTGCCCCATTTCAGCCAGAAACTCCTTCCGATCCGCCTCGTCTAGGACCGCGATCTCGGCTTCAATGGCCGCACACAAGGCCACAACCGGAGCCCCTTCGGCTGCGGCGTGGACGCGCAGAGCCTCCAGGTGCGGGTTGTTTTCGAAACCGTCTTCGGCCACATTGGCCACATACATCGCCGGTTTGATGGTCATCAAACACATCGGCGCCAGCAAGGCTTTCGCCTCCTCATCCAGCCCCAGACTGCGGGCCGGTTGCGCCTGATTGAGATGCGGCAAGAGTCGCTCATAGAGCGCCACCAACTTTTGCGCCTCTTTATCCCCTGATCGAGCCTTTTTCTGGTCGCGTGCCAAGGCTTTTTCCACCGTAGCCAGGTCCGCCAGCGCCAGTTCGGTGCCAATGACCTCGATGTCCTCGAGCGGATTTACCCGTCCCGCCACATGCACCACATTTTCGTCCTCGAAGCAGCGCACCACATTGACGATGGCGTCCGTCTCGCGGATGTTGGCCAGAAACTGGTTGCCCAGCCCCTCGCCCTTGGAAGCCCCAGCGACCAGCCCGGCAATATCGACAAACTCCACAAAAGCCGGAACGACGCGTTGCGGCTGTACAACCTCCGACAGGGCCGCAAGGCGCGGATCCGGGACCTCTACCACGCCCACATTCGGCTCAATGGTGCAAAACGGGTAATTCTCTGCCGCAATCCCTGCTCGGGTCAGGGCATTGAACAGGGTGGACTTGCCCACATTAGGCAAACCGACAATGCCACACTTGAGACTCATCTTTATTCCTTCAGTTCTTGATTGGGGTTGTGTTCTCGGCTTTGCGCGCGCTGGGTATCGTTCTCCGGGTGGCGTGTATTAGCCACCTTGGTTGCCTCTACCCATTGCCCAGCCAGCACCTTCGGCCACAAGCCAAGTGCTCGGTTCAAGGCCTGATCAATAGCCTCGCGCTCCTCGCGGCGAGGCGGTTTGAGCACATAATGAGCCACCTCATTCCGGTCGCCTGGGTGGCCGATACCCACCCGCAAACGCCAGTAATCCTGCGTCCCCAGATGCGCTGTAATATCCTTCAGGCCGTTGTGCCCACCTAGCCCGCCGCCGAATTTGAGACGCAACTGACCCGGCGGAATGTCTAACTCGTCATGTACGACCAAAAGTTCGGCCGGTTCGATGCGGTAAAAGCGCATCAGGGCCGCGACCGACTGCCCGGAACGGTTCATGAAGGTCTGCGGCGTCAATAGCCAAGCCCCAGCCGAGCGAGCCAGCCCGGCCAACCCATGGAACCGGGCCTCTCGAGCCAAGGTGACACCCAGCGTCTCGGCCAGACGCGCACAAAACCAAAACCCGGCGTTGTGCCGGGTTTCAGAATATTCGGCCCCAGGGTTTCCAAGGCCGACCACGAGTTTAAGCGCTGAAGGCATGGGCTCGCGCCGCGCTCGTACCGTTGGCTATCAGGCCGCGGGCGCCGCCTCTTCCGCAACGCCGCCCTTCGGGGCAACCACGCTGGCGACCACCGGATCGCTGCCGCTATGCAGGGCGGCAAACTCGATGCCTGCCGGAGCCACCACTTGCGACAAGTGAACGGATGCGCCCACGGTCAGGTGACCCATGTCCACGGTAATGAATTCGGGCAAATCACCCGGCAGACACAGGACCTCGACCTCGGTCGCAGCGTGGCTGGCGATACCATGGCCCAGCTTGACGCCCGGACAGGTTTCGGCGTTGCTAAAGTGCAACGGCACCTTCATGTGAATCTTGTGCTTGGGATCAACACGCTGGAAGTCCACATGCAACACTTGAGTACGCACCGGGTGAACCTGCACATCACGCAACAGAACCGGCTCGGCCTTGCCATCCACCTTCAGCGTCAGCACGGACGAGTGGAAGGCCTCATGACGCAGCCCCAGTAACAGCTCCTTGTGATCCATTTCGATGGCCACGGCCGGTTGGCCTTCACCATAAACAATACCCGGCACCAGACCAGCGCCACGCAGGCGGCGGCTCGCACTCGTGCCCTGCAGGTTGCGCGTTTTAGCAATAACATCAAATTTCATTTTCTACTCCAACACCATTAAAAAGCCCCCCGCGACCAGGGGACGAAAACCGCCAGAGGCGGGCTTATCGTTGATTCAACCGCTTTCCGAAAAGCACGGGCTTATTCGGCAAACAGCGAACTGACAGAATCTTCCTTGTTGATGCGACGAATCGTCTCCGCCATCAGTTCGGCCGAGGGCAACACGCGGATCTGCTTGCATTGGCGCGCCTCAAGCCGCAACGGAATGGTATCGGTCACCACCAACTCATCGAGCGCCGAGCGCGACACCCGCTCCACCGCGCTGCCCGACAGCACCCCGTGGGTGCAATAAGCCACCACGCGCTGAGCTCCATGCTCTTTCAAAGCAGCGGCGGCCTCGCACAGCGTGTTTGCCGTATCGACCAAGTCATCCATGATCACGCAGGTCCGACCCCGAACATCGCCGATGATGTGCATCACCTTAGCCACATTCGGCTTGGGACGGCGCTTATCAATAATGGCCAAATCGGCGTTATTGAGCAGTTTGGCCGTGGCCCGCGCCCGTACCACGCCGCCCACATCGGGCGAGACCACAATCAGGTTCTCGTAATTCTTGGCGCGGATATCGTTGAGCAGGATAGGGGTCGAGTAGACATTGTCCACAGGAATATCAAAGAAGCCCTGAATCTGGTCCGAGTGCAGGTCCATGGTGAGGACCCGGTTCACGCCCACACCGGTCAGCATATCGGCGACCACCCGGGCGGCAATAGGCACCCGTGCGCTACGCACACGTCGATCCTGACGCGCATAGCCAAAATACGGCATCGCGGCGGTAATGCGGCCTGCCGAAGCACGCCGCAAAGCGTCCGCCAACAGCATGATCTCCATCAGGTTGTCATTGGTCGGCGCACAGGTGGACTGCAGGATGAACACATCCTTGCCGCGCACATTGTCATGCACCTCGACCATCACTTCGCCATCGGAGAAGCGGCCGACCGTGGCGCGACCGAGCGGAATACCCAACTGGCGAACGATCTGTTCTGCTAGTTCCGGACTTCCGTTCCCTGTAAACACCATCAGGCTATCAAAGGCCACCGCAACACTCCGTAGAGGTCAAAACAAAAAGCGTGTAGCCCAAACACTACACGCTGAATCTGGCTGGGGAGGTAGGGATCGAACCTACGAATGCCGGAATCAAAATCCGGTGCCTTACCACTTGGCGACTCCCCAAGCGTTTCAAACGATTCCGAACAACGGATGCTGATCGAGACCGTCTGCAACAAACCCGTGCATCCCGGGTGGCCGACTGGCGAACACCCGTTCTGCGTCTTCACGGTAGGCAAAGGCTGCGAAGCAACATGCCCCCGATCCGGTCATACGCGCCGCACCGAACTGTCCCAGCCAGTCCAATGCTGCTGCCACTTCCGGATATAACCGAGTCACCAAAGGCTCCAAGTCATTACGGGTCCTGCTGTCCTGCCAAGCACCCTCCGTGAGGGGCGTGATTGTGAGGCGAGCCGTGTCTCGTGTCAATTCCGGATGCGAAAAAACCGCCTGGGTAGGCACCGCAACAGGTGGGATCAACACCACATAGGTCGCCGGCGGGAGAACCAAAGGCTGAAATATCTCACCCACCCCCTCGGCAAAGACCGTTTGCCCATGGATAAAAACGGGCACATCGGCACCCAATTGCAGTCCAAGCCCCTGCAAGGCCTTGCGCGACAGGCCCAATCCCCAGATCCGGTTAAGGGCCATGAGCACCGTTGCTGCATCCGAACTGCCACCCCCCAGGCCACCGCCCATGGGCAGGCGCTTGATTAGCCGTATGTCCGCCCCTAGGCCGCCTGCCCTCTGGGTCTGCAGCAACCGAGCCGCCCGCCAGCACAGATCGCGTTCCGGCGCGACCCCTGGCAAGGGTTCGACAAGGACAATCTGGCCATCCGCCCGTGGCGTAATTTCCAGTTCATCCCCATAGTCCAGAAAGCGGAAGACGGTCTGTAGCTCGTGATACCCGTCCGCTCGCCTCCCCACTACATGCAAGAACAGGTTGAGCTTGGCTGGAGCGGGATAGAAACGCCGCTCCACACTTATGGCAGGGTCCATTGATCCACCACCAGACGCAACTCCATGTCCACCCCGCGCCGAGCGACCAGCTTCCCAGGCAGGAAACGATCTGCCACCCTTTGATAGCGCTGAAAGTCAATCTGCCAGCCATCCTGCTCCAGATGTGCCAGACGGCCTTCACGGTCGTATTCGCGGCGACTGGCCTCACCCTCTCGCCCTGTCCCGGCCAACCACCAAGGCAAATAGTCCAGAGGCAATTTGAAGCCCAGCATTTGATCCAGGCCCCGCAAACCGGATTCCGTCACGCTGCGCCGCCCTGTGTGGTCGACCACTTCGATACGCTCACCGACACGCAAGATCTCGGCGACTGCGCCGCCCATCGGGGTCGTAACCGCGATCTGGTCACTCGCCTTTTGGCGCGTCCAGCGCAAGCCGCCCGACACAGCCTCGTCAGCCGTACGCAGGGACAAACGCCCCTCCAGGGTAAATTCGCTGAGCGGTTGCACCACCGGAACCGGTGAATCCACGGTCAACGGCACCTGCGGAGATGTCGAACATCCACTGAGCGCGATTAGCGCCCCCAGCCAAGAAAAACGGATAAAGACGGTACGCAACAAAATCAGCGACGCTCCAAGGCGTTACGCAGCAGGGCATTGTCCGGTGCGGCCTTGAGGGCCTCCTGCCAAACAACGCGGGCCTCAGCATGCAGCCCTTTGGCCCACAAAGCCTCACCCAGATGGCCGGCTACTTCCGGGTCCCGCATGGCGGCATAGGCCTCGCGCAGCAAGCGAATCGCTTCATCCAAATGGTTAGCCTTGAAATGAGCCCAGCCCAGACTGTCCAGGATAAAAGCATCACCCGGCGACAACTCCAGCGCCCTTTCCAGCAAGACAATCGCCTCCAGCGGGCGATTCAGTCGATCCGCCAGCGTATAACCCAGCGCGTTGTAGGCATGGGCATGTCGGGGCTTAAGCGCTATCAGGCGCCGCAAGCCCTGCTCGGCCAGCTCAAACTGGCCTACCCCTTCCGCCACTAGCGCGTGGTCATAGAGCAGATCGGAATGATCCGGATACTGCTGCAATGCCGCGCCCAACACAGCCAAAGCCGCCACCGCATCGCGCCCCTCGCGCAACATCTGGGCCTCGGTACGGAGGATCTCGATACGATCATCCTCGTCGCTGGGCGCAATGCTGGCCAACAAACGGCGGCCCTCCTCAATACGACCCAAGCGCCCCAAAACGACCGCCGCCTTAAGCAGTCCCTCGCTGCCGTGTTCATGCTCCGCGGCCTGCAAATAGCGCTGCAGGGCCAGATCATCCTGACGCCGCCGCTCCGCCAATTCACCCAAGCGCAGGTGTAACGGCCCCCGATTCGGATATCCTAGGGATAGGGCCCGCGTCAAACGCGTCTCCGCCAACTCTAGTGCCCCAGTCCGCAGCGCCCAAAGCCCAGCCTGAAAATGATTAGCCGCATGCTCCGGTGTGTCCTGTAACAGGTCCTCGTACAGACGACCAGCCTCTTCTAGCCGATGCACCCGACTCAAGGCCCCCGCATAGGCAGCGCGCACCTCGCTGGCCTTGGGTTGGGTCTGCAAAAAGGCCGCCAGCCAATCCAGGGTTGCCTGATCTCCAACTCCAAGCAGCAGTTGCGCCTTGAGCAAGGCCGCCCTTTCCCAGTCGGGACGACGCTGCAGCGCCACATTAATCGCCTTCAAGGCGTGCTCGGGTTGATTTATCTGCTGCGCCATACGGGCCACGGCGTACGGAGCCTCGGCGAGCTCCGCATAGCCTTCTGCCAAGCGTGCCAGAGCCTCCAGCGCAGCCTCCGGCTTGGGGGCGCGCGCATACAGGCCCGGCAGAAATTGCCAAACCCCCTCTGCGCCCGTCGCGCCCGCCCGCGTCAACCAATGCCGGGTTTCCTGCACGGCCCCATCGAGTTGTCCGTCCTTAATCAACACCAGAACCAGGGCGTGACGCGCCCGTTCAGCATCCGGCTCCAACTCCAACCACAAACGCGTGGCCTTCATGGAACGCCCAGCATCCTGGGCATGCGAAGCCAATTCCGCTGCGCGCTTGGCCACCCGGGCATCCCGGGTGCGCTGCGCCAAATCCAGATAAACCTCGGCCGACAAGCGCTTATCCCCCCGCTGACTGGCAATCTCGCCCAGCAGGAAGCCGTACAGCATCTGACTAGTCAGACCTTTGTCAATCGGCGAGGTTTCCGCACGCAAAGCCATGGGCGTCTGAGCGCACGCCGTCAACGCCAACAATGTCCAGGACAGAAAAAAAGCTTTCTTTGTTATGCGCAACATCTTCAGTTCCAACCCAAACCGGGCATGATGTTCATCCACCTGAAATAGAAAATACAGCAAGGGCCATAGTATGCCGGAATTACCCGAAGTCGAAACCGTTCGTCGAGGACTCGCCCCCATCTGCATCGGTCAGCGTGTGCAGCGCGTGATCGTGCGTGATGGCCGCCTGCGCTGGCCAGTGCCAGCAGACTTGCCCACACAACTGGCCGCGCAAACCATCCAGCGCCTAGAGCGACGCGGAAAATATCTGCTATTCCAACTCGAACGCGGCACTTTGCTGGTGCATCTGGGCATGACCGGCAAACTGCGCTGTTTCACCACGCCGCCCGTACTGACCAAACACGATCATCTCGATCTGCAATTAACTAACGGGAGCCTGCTTCGCTTTAACGATCCGCGCCGCTTTGGCGCTGTGTTGTACGCTAGCGAGCCGTATAAACATCCACTCATCGCGGCGCTGGGCATCGAACCGCTGAGTGATGATTTTACCGGCGCATACTTGCATCAGCTGACGCGTAACCGCCGTGTTCCGCTCAAAGTTTTCATCATGGACGCGCATCAAGTGGTTGGCGTGGGCAACATTTACGCCAACGAAGCCCTGTTCCGGGCCGGCATACGACCGCAATTGCTAGCGGGAAAACTATCCCGGCCGCGCGCCGAGACGCTCGTCGCCGCTATCAAGGCGGTGCTCACCGAAGCGATTGCCGCAGGCGGCAGCACTTTGCGCGACTATGTTGATGGCTTTGGTCAGCCCGGTTGGTTTCAACTGAATTACTTTGTCTACGGCCGCGCCGGCGAGGCCTGCCGCGTATGCGGCACTGCGATCCAACTCAGCCGTACCGGCGGTCGCGCCACCACATGGTGTCCGCGCTGCCAAAAATAGCCACCGTAAATTACCGCTGCATCGCCTCGGTAAGGGCTTCGCCCAGCCGCGCCGGGCTTTTCGCCACCACAACTCCAACCTTTTCCAGGGCGGCGATCTTATCGGTGGCCAAGCCCGAACCTCCGGCAATAATGGCGCCGGCGTGCCCCATGCGCTTGCCTTTGGGTGCGGTGAGTCCGGCGATAAAGGCCGCAACCGGCTTGGTGACATGTTCGCGGATGAATTCGGCGGCCTGTTCCTCGGCCGTACCGCCAATCTCGCCGACCATAATAATAGCCTCGGTTTGCGGATCGGCCTCGAACATAGCCAGGCAGTCGATGAAATCGAGTCCCTTGATCGGGTCGCCTCCGATACCGACACAGGTCGACTGCCCCAATCCCAGCTGCGTGGTTTGCCAAACGGCTTCGTAGGTCAGCGTACCAGAGCGCGAGACAATACCGATCTTGCCGGGTTTGTGGATATAGCCCGGCATAATGCCGATTTTGCACTCGCCTGGTGTGATCAAACCCGGGCAGTTAGGGCCAATGAGATAGCAATCGTTGGCGCGGATCGCGGCCTTGACATTGATCATGTCGCGCACCGGAATCCCCTCGGTAATACAAGCGATGACGCGAATGCCAGCATCTGCGGCTTCAAGAATACCATCGGCCGCAAACGGCGGCGGCACATAAATCATGCTTGCATCCGCGCCGGTCACCTTGACCGCTTCCTTGACCGTGTTGAAAACCGGCCGCCCCAAATGCTGCTGCCCGCCCTTGCCGGGGGTGACGCCACCGACCATTTGCGTACCGTAGGCGATCGATTGTTCGGAATGAAAGCTGCCTTGCTTGCCCGTAAAGCCTTGGCAGAGGACCTTGGTGTTTTTGTCAATCAGGATGCTCATTGGCTGAACTCCTCAGCACATTGCACGGCCATCTCGGCCGCCGCAGTAAGATCGTTGGCGGCGATGATGCTCACCCCGCTGGCCTGAAATGCCGCCAGCCGTTGCCGACCAGCCTCCGCATTGGTCCCTTCTAGACGGACAACAACCGGTACCTTGACCCGCACCTGCTGTACCGCCTGAATAATGCCGTCGGCAATCAAGTCGCAGCGGACGATGCCGCCGAAGATATTGATCAGCACGGCCTTGACATGGGAATCGGCAAGGATGATACGAAAGGCCTCAGCCACCGAATCGGCCGTGGCACCACCCCCAACATCGAGGAAGTTGGCCGGCCGACCGCCCGACAATTGAATCAAGTCCATAGTCGCCATCGCCAGACCTGCACCGTTGACCATGCAGCCGATCGTGCCGTTGAGCGCAATGTAATTCACATGGTGCGCATGTGCCTCGGCCTCCTTAGGGTCGAGTTGGCTCAAGTCGTTCATCTCAGCCAGGGCCTTTTGCCGATACAAGGCGTTATCGTCCACCGCCATCTTGCAGTCGAGCGGGACGAGACGGCCATCCGTCGTCACCACCAGCGGGTTGATTTCCAAGAGGCTCAAGTCGCGTTCAACAAAAAGCCGATAGCAGGCCTTCAGCAATTTCACCCCGGCCCCAATCTGTTCTCCGGACAAGCCCAAGCCAAAAGCCATGTCGCGCGCCTGGTAATCCATCAGGCCTGTGACCGGATTGACCACTGCGCGCAAGATCTTTTCCGGTGTCGACTCTGCCACCGTCTCAATCTCCATGCCGCCCGCCGCCGAGGCCACGAGACCGATGCAATCCGTGGTACGGTCAATGGTGATGCTCAAATAGAGCTCGCGGGCGATGGGCAGTGTTTCTTCGATCAGCAGCACGCCGACCGGTTGCCCGTCGGGTGCGTTTTGGTAGGTCACCAGACGGCTTCCCAACAAGGTCTGCGCAGCCGCTTGAAGTTCCGCAACCGAACGACACAATTTGACGCCGCCCGCCTTACCACGCCCCCCGGCGTGCACTTGCGCCTTGATGACCCAAGCCTCACCGCCCAGTTCAGCGGCCGCCGCTGCGCAATGGCCTGGCTCAGCGACCATCATGCCACGCGGCGTAGCGATTCCAAAGTCGCGCAAAACGGCCTTGGCCTGATATTCATGTAGATTCATACCAACTCATCCTGTAGGAAGGTCGGCATTGTATCGCGAGGCCATGCTCGGGTAGCATCCCCTCCACTCAAACTTGACGACTCCAACCCATGTCCGAAATTCTGATTCTGTATTACTCCTCGCACGGCAGCGTGCTGCAGTTGGCGCGCCAGATTGCCCGCGGCGTGGAATCCGTGTCCGGCTGTCAGGCCCGGTTGCGCACCGTGCCGCGCGTCGCGACCGAGGTTGATGCGCCCGGCAAACCGGTACCCGATGCGGGAGCCCCCTACGCCACCTTAGCGGACTTGGAGGAATGTGCCGGCCTAGCGCTGGGTTCACCGACTCACTTCGGCAACATGGCCGCGGCCCTGAAACATTTTATCGATGGCACCACCCCGCTGTGGATGAAGGGGGCGCTGATCGGCAAGCCCGCCGCCGTATTCACTTCGTCCGCCTCGCTCCACGGTGGTCAGGAAACCACCCTAACCGCAATGATGTTGCCTCTCCTGCATCACGGCATGATGATTCTCGGTGTGCCATATTCCAACCCCGAGTTAGTAAGCACTCGCTCTGGAGGCACACCCTATGGCGCATCACATCTATCCGGACCAACGGGCGAAGAACCGGTCACCGAAGACGAGCGCAAACTCGCTTTCGCGCTGGGCCGCCGCCTGGCCGAAACCGCGCTGAAGCTGGCATGAGCCAACAAAATACCGGCGCCGAGGTCGGGCCCTCACCCGCGCAAGAGGCCCGCGCATTCGCCTGCGACTGCCAGCACGGCGTGCTGTCCACGCTGTCGAAGCGACTGGAGGGTTTTCCGTTTGGCTCGGTCTCGCCCTTCATCCTCGACCCTGAGGGCAATCCCATCATCTTCATCTCGGACCTCGCTGAGCACAGCCGCAACCTACAAGCGGATCCTCGCTGCTCGCTGATCCTACAACCCTTTGCGGAGGATATGCAGTCCACCGGCCGCATCACCGTCATCGGCCATGCCGAGATGCTCGCCGCAGACGACAAGGCGGCGTTGCGCTCAACCTATCTGCACCGCTTCCCGCAGGCCGCTGACTATTTTGCCATGCACGACTTTCGTTTCTGGCGCATTCGCCCGCTCAAGGTCCGCTGGATCGGCGGTTTCGGGCGCATCCACTGGATAGATCCCAAGGCCTGGCGGGGTCCGAACAACATCGCGCCGTACCACCCAAAATAAACTTATGCAACCGAGTACAGCCCAAACCACCAGTGCAATCCTTCTCATTGCGCTGACCCTTCTCTGTCTCGCCTGGGAACTCTGGCTCGCCCCCTTACGACCCCAAGGTTCGTGGCTGGTGCTAAAGACTCTTCCCCTTCTCTTGCCGCTGTTCGGCATTCTGCACGGGCGCCGCAAGGCCTATCAGTGGTTAGCCCTGCTGATCTGGCTCTATGTCTTAGAGGGTAGCCTGCGTCTCTATGTCGAGACCGGCCCCGCTCAATACCTTGCCGGCCTAGAACTGATGCTGGCGCTCGGCCTGTTTGCCAGCATCGCCCGCTTTCTCCGCAAGCATCGTCCTAATTCGGCGGCTTAACCATCGCCCCGGAAAATTTGACATGCATCAATCATCCCCCCCTTGTAGATATTCCCTTTGATTGACGATATAAGCATCCTCTATTAACATTCGCTGATCATCAACTCGGAGTCTTGACCATCATGAAATCACGCTTCTTGCATTTCCAGTATCTCCCCATGTCGCTGCGCGTGCTGTTTTCCATGGTTTTGCTGGTCTTCGGAACCGGCTATCTCATGGCCATGATTCAGGTCTGGGAATCGCACGCAGGCAAGGACGGCCATCCGATGCTGACGGCCAACGATCTGGTGATCTCCTACAGCGGCAACCCGGACGGCACCAAGCTGGAAAGCGCTCTGCGCGGGCCGATGGGCGATATGCTGCCGGCCGAAAAGCGTGAGCTCATCTTCACCTGGTTGCACAATGGCGCTGCGCAAGAAGGCTATGACAGCACCATCGCCCCGATCCTTCAGGAACATTGCGTCGCCTGTCACCAACCGGATGCCAACCCGCACTTGCCTGATCTTCGGACCTTTGATGCAGTCGGAAAAGTCACCGCCAAGGACACCGGCATGAACATTGTGACCTTGGTCCGGGTATCGCATATTCACCTATTCTCGATCACCTTCATTTTCTTCATCATTGGCTTTATTTATACCCATGCCTATGTACGCCCAGCCTGGTTCAAGTGCGTCGTCCTGGCAACGCCCTTCCTGTCGCTGATCGTGGACGTAGCCGCCTGGTACCTAACCAAGATCTGGACCGGTTTCGCCTGGGCCGTGATTATCGGAGGTGCGCTGTATGGAGTGGCCTTCACCATCATGTGGATCACCTCCATGCGCCAGATGTGGTTCTACAAATTGCCGCAAGATCTTGTTGATAGCGAGGGAGAACTTCCCCGCCTGAACAGCTGATCCCGGCCAGCCCCGGCGGTCCTCCGCCGGCACCCTAAAAAAGGGCGACCCATGGTCGCCCTTTTTGTCGTCGCCCGAAGGCGTCTGCGCCGATCAGACGGCGTGCGGGGTCTGCGGATGGTGGCGAATCTCTCCGCCCATCAACTTATTGAGGGCATTGATATAGGCCTTAACCGAAGCGATGACGATGTCCGTGTCAGCGCCTTGGCCATTGACAATACGACCGGCCTTGTTCAGGCGCACCGTGACCTCCCCTTGGGAGTCAGTCCCGCTGGTGATGTTGTTGACCGAGTACAGCAACAAGTCGGTCTGTGAGGCAACGACCGTCTCTATCGCGCAGAAAGCCGCATCGACCGGACCGCTGCCGTCGGCTTCAGCGCGATGCTCGACTCCGTTGTCGGTCAATACCAGCACGGCGTGCGGTGTCTCGCCGGTCTCGGAACAGACGCGCAGGGACAACAGATGGAAGCGCTCTTCGTGATCAGCCGCCGCCTCGTCTGAAACCAGGGCTTGCAGATCCTCGTCGAAGATCTCATGCTTCTTGTCTGCCAGATCCTTAAAGCGGGCAAAGGCCGTGTTGAGGGCCTCCTCGGAGTTAAGTTCAACCCCTAACTCCTTCAGCCGACTCTTGAAAGCATTACGCCCAGAGTGTTTGCCCAGTACCATGCGATTGGCCGTCCAGCCCACATCCTCGGCGCGCATGATCTCGTAGGTCTCGCGGTGCTTAAGGACCCCGTCCTGATGGATGCCGGACTCGTGCGCAAAAGCATTGGCGCCGACGATGGCCTTGTTTGGTTGCACCGCAAAACCGGTGATGGAAGCCACCAGGCGCGAGGCCGGGACAATCTGCGTGGTATCAATCCGCGTGTCGCAACCGAACATATCCTGACGGGTCCGCACGGCCATCGCCACCTCTTCCAGAGCCGCATTGCCAGCGCGTTCCCCCAACCCGTTAATGGTGCATTCAACCTGCCGCGCGCCATTCATCACGGCGGACAGCGAGTTGGCAACCGCAAGACCCAGGTCGTTGTGGCAATGCACCGAAAAAATGGCCTGATCAGCGTTGGGGATACGCTCACGCAGATTACGGATCAGATCGCCAAACTGCCACGGCAGGTTGTAACCCACGGTATCGGGGATGTTGATGGTGCGCGCCCCGGCCTTGATCACCTGCTCGATCACCCGGCACAAGAAATCGAGCTCTGAGCGGCCGGCATCTTCCGGCGAAAATTCCACATTGTCAGTCCACTGTCGTGCCCATTGCACGGCCTGCACCGCCTGAGCGAGCACTTGATCCGGCGTCATGCGCAGCTTCTTTTCCATATGGATGGGCGAGGTTGCAATGAAAGTGTGGATACGCCCAGAGTTCGCCCCCCTCAAAGCCTCGCCACAACGGGCGATATCCCGTTCCAGCGCCCGCGCCAGTCCGCAGACCGTACTTTCCTTGATGGTATCGGCGACGGCCTTGACCGACTCGAAATCGCCATTGCTGGCCGAGGGGAAACCGGCCTCGATCACATCCACGCGCATCTTTTCCAGTTGCCGGGCAATGCGCACCTTTTCTTCACGCGTCATCGACGCGCCGGGGCTTTGCTCCCCGTCGCGGAGCGTGGTATCAAAAATAATCAACGAATCGTTCATGCTTTACTCCATGGATCACCGGACGCTACTGCGGATCGCAACCGCGTAAGGCAACTGAATGCCGCCTCAGGCAACCTGCGAATAGACAAACAAAGAGGGGAAAAATCAGTTTTGCCCGCGCACGGGCAGCAGCGTCAGCCGACGACTGCAAGGCAAGAGACTGGGGCATGAATCGCATCGCATGGTTCGCAATATACGGCCCAGCCAAACTCAGGGCAAGTCTCCACCCGAATGCGTCACCTTGCATGTGGTTTTGTTGGGCCAAAAGGCGCAGACATAGCCAGAGGCCGCGTAGGCCAAAAACACCGCCAGCATCACCAGAGGAGGATCAATGGCAATCAGGGCAAAGGTCAAGGCAATCGCCACGATCGTGAAGAACGGGACGCTGCGGCGCAGATTAATATCCTTGCCGCTGTAGTAACGGAAACTACTGACCATGGATAGGCCCGCAAAAACAGTAATCAGCCAAGCGGCCCAGCGAATGTCGGTCCCCACGATGCCGTTATCGATCCCCACCCAGACGAGGCTGGCAATCAAAGCCGCCGAGGCGGGGCTGGGCAAGCCTTGGAACCAGCGCTTATCGGAAACACCCACTTGCGTATTAAAACGAGCCAAACGCAAAGCGGCGGCAGCACAATAGACAAAGGCCGCAATCCAACCCAATTTACCCATCGAGCTTAGGGCATAGCTGTAAACCGTTACAGCAGGGGCCACTCCGAAGGAGACCATGTCGGACAGGGAATCGTACTCGGCACCAAAGGCGCTCTGTGTATTCGTCATGCGCGCGACCCGGCCATCAAGCCCATCCAGCACCATGGCAATGCAGATGGCCACTGCCGAGTGCTCAACATACCCATTCATGGCCTGGATCACCGCATAAAAACCTGCGAACAAAGCCCCAGTCGTCAGCAAATTGGGCAACAGAAACACGGCCCGTCCGCGCCGTTTTTCAAGACCCTGCGAGGCGGGTTCCGGGTTTTCGTTCATGTAGGATCTGCCCCGTTCATGCCAATAGCGCTAGCACCGTACTGCCCGATGACACTTTTTCGCCCAAGGTAACGCGCGGCATTGTGCCCAACGGCAGATACAGGTCGACCCGCGAGCCAAAGCGGATAAAACCGTAGCGCTCCCCGCGCGCCAGTTCATGGCCAGTATCAACATGACAGAGGATGCGCCGGGCAATGAGGCCGGCGATCTGCACACAGGTGATATCTTTACCGTCCGGGGTTTGCAGCCAGAGGGCATTGCGCTCGTTCTCGGTCGAGGCCTTGGCCACCGCCGCGTTAAGAAATTTACCCGGGTTGTACCAGCGTTGCTTCACCAATGCCGCCAACGGGCTGCGATTAGCGTGGACATTGAACACATTCATGAACACGCTGATCTTCAGCGCGCGGCGGTTAAGCCAGGGGTCATCGGTCTCTTCAACCACAATCACCTTGCCATCGGCCGGGGCGATCACCAGGTTCTCACCGACCGGGACCGTGCGCGGCGGGTCACGGAAGAATTGCACGCAAAACACAAAAAACAGCCACAAGGGACTGGCCCAGGCCCAACCGGCCAGCGCCGTCACAGCGGCCGCCGCGAGGCCCCCGCCGATCAGAAACGGCCAGCCTTCACGGGCAAGAATGGGGTGCGGATAGCTCATAGAAGTTGAACAGGCGAGTCCGATGCACATGATAAGTCATTAAGGATACAGTCAGCAGCCGGGGTTTCGAGGCCGCCGGCTGGAAAATGCACACTTAGTGCAGCGTCAGTTCTTGCTCTGATCGACCAATTTGTTCTTGGCAATCCAGGGCATCATGGCGCGCAGCTGGCCGCCAACCACCTCGATCTGATGGGCCGCATTATTGCGACGCCAAGCCGTCATTTCAGGATAGTTTGCCTGTCCTTCAAGAATGAAGCGCTTGGCGTAGCTGCCATTTTGAATATTGGCCAGGCATTCGCGCATCGCATAGCGCGATTCCTCGTTGATCACCTTCTGGCCAGTCACATACTCGCCGTACTCGGCGTTATTGGAAATGGAGTAGTTCATGTTGGCGATACCGCCTTCATACATCAGGTCAACGATCAGTTTCAGCTCGTGCAGACACTCGAAGTAAGCCATCTCGGGCGCATAACCCGCCTCGGTCAGGGTCTCAAAGCCCATCTTGACCAGCTCGACCGCACCGCCGCACAGCACCGCCTGCTCACCAAACAGGTCCGTCTCGGTCTCATCCTTAAAGGTGGTCTCGATGATGCCGGTACGGCCTCCGCCAATCGCAGAGGCGTAAGACAGGGCAATATCCTTGGCCTTGCCGGAGGCATTCTGGAAGATGGCGATCAGATCCGGAATGCCGCCCCCGCGCACAAACTCGGAACGCACGGTATGGCCCGGCGCCTTGGGGGCTACCATGATGACATCAAGATCCTTGCGCGGCACAACCTGGTTATAGTGAATCGAGAAGCCGTGCGCGAAGGCCAAGACGGCACCCTGCTTGATGTTGGGTTCGATCTCATCACGATAGAGGCGGGACTGGAACTCGTCCGGGGTCAAGATCATGACCAGATCGGCACTCTTGACCGCGTCAGCAACATTTTTAACGGTCAGACCTGCAGCCTCGGCCTTTTTGGCCGAGGCCGAACCGGGGCGCAAGGCAACAGTAACATCCACACCAGAGTCCTTCAGGTTGTTGGCATGCGCATGGCCCTGGGAGCCATAACCCACAATCGTGACCTTCATCTTCTGAATCAGGGCGAGGTTGCAATCCTTGTCGTAATAAAGCTGCATATCAGTTCCTTCGGTAAAAATCAGATTTTGAGAATGCGCTCACCCCGGGCAATGCCAGAGGTACCCGTGCGCACGGTTTCCAAAATAGCGACGGGGTCGATGGCCTCCAGGAAGGCCGTCAGTTTTTTGCCGTCGCCGGTCAGTTCAATGGTGTAGCTCTTTTCGGTAACATCAATGATGCGGCCCCGGAAGATATCAGCCATGCGTTTCATCTCCTCGCGGCCCTCGCCCACGGCGCGTACCTTGACCAGCATCAGTTCGCGCTCAATGTGGCTGCCGTCAGAGAGATCCTGCAACTTGACCACATCGACCAGCTTGTTGAGCTGCTTATTGATCTGTTCAATCACCTCATCCGAGCCACGGGTGACGATCGTCATGCGCGACAGGGTAGCGTCTTCAGTCGGGGCGACGGTCAGCGACTCGATGTTGTAACCACGCGCTGAAAACAGCCCGGCAACCCGTGACAAGGCGCCCGCTTCGTTTTCCATTAACAGAGAAATAATGTGTCTCATATCAGAATCATCTCCGACAGTCCCTTGCCGGCGGGGATCATGGGATAGACATTCTCGCGCGGATCGGTGATGAAGTTCATGAACACGAGTTGATCCTTGTGTTCGGTGAAAGCCTTGATGAGTGCCGGCTCAATATCCTCGGGCCGCTCGATCTTCATGCCGACATGGCCATAGGCCTCGGCCAGCATGGTGAAGTCCGGCAAGCTGGTGACATAGGACTCGGAATAGCGCTCCTCGTAGAAGAACTCCTGCCACTGTCGCACCATGCCCAAAACACCATTGTTGAGCAGAATCACCTTGATCGGGAGTTTGTGTTCCTTGCAGGTAGACAACTCCTGGATATTCATCTGAATACTGCCCTCACCCGTGATGCAGACCACGGTGGCATCCGGGTAGGCCATCTGCACGCCCATGGCGTAAGGCAAGCCCACGCCCATGGTGCCGAGGCCGCCGGAGTTGATCCAGCGGCGCGGCTTGGCAAACTTGTAGTACTGCGCCGCCCACATTTGATGCTGACCGACATCGGAGGTCACAAAGGCGTTGCCGTTGGTGACCTTGTACAAGGCCTCGACCACCGCCTGCGGTTTGATCATCGGGCTCGTGCGGTCGAACTTCAGACAGTCCTGTGCCCGCCACAATTCAATCTGCGCCCACCAGGCCTTGAGTTCAGGGGTATCCGGCGTGCCGCTGATCTGCGTCAAAATATCGTCAAGCACCTGATTAACCGGGCCGACAATGGGCACATCCACCCGCACCCGTTTGGAGATTGAAGACGGATCAACGTCAATATGAATGATACGCCGCGCCTCTTTGCCAAAATGCTTGGGATTGCCAATCACGCGGTCGTCAAAACGGGCGCCAATGGCCAGCAAGACATCGCAATGCTGCATCGCCATGTTCGCCTCATAAGTGCCATGCATGCCCAGCATGCCCAGATTTTGCGGATCCGGCTCGGGGAAGGCGCCCAAGCCCATCAGGGTGCTAGCCACCGGAAAACCCAGTTTCCGGGCCAGGGCGCGGGCCGGCTCAGCGCCATTGCCCAGCACTGCACCGCCGCCAACATATAACATCGGGCGCTTGGCCTCCAACAACATCTGCGCGGCCTTTTTAATCTGCCCAGTGTGGCCCTTGCTGGTCGGGTTATACGAGCGCATCGACACCGACTCGGGATAGGCGAAGGCACAGGTGTTTTGCGTCACATCCTTGGGAATATCCACCACCACCGGGCCAGGTCGGCCGGTTGCGGCAATATAAAACGCCTTTTTCATCGTCTCCGCCAGCTCGCGCACATCCTTGACTAGGAAGTTGTGTTTCACGCAGGGGCGAGTAATGCCGATCGTATCGACCTCCTGAAAGGCATCCATACCAATTGCAGCCGTCGGCACCTGACCGGTAATCACCACCAGCGGAATCGAATCCATATAGGCCGTGGCAATACCGGTGACTGCGTTGGTCGCCCCCGGGCCGGAGGTCACCAAGGCCACGCCAACTTGGCCGGTAGCACGGGAATAAGCATCGGCCGCGTGTACAGCGGCCTGTTCATGCCGCACCAAAATATGCTGAAAGCCGTCCTGCTTATAAATCTCGTCGTAGATATTGAGTACCGCGCCACCGGGATAGCCGAAAACATGCTTGACGCCTTCTGCGTGCAAGCAGCGAACGACGATCTCCGCGCCAGTAAGTTCCGTGTCGGCCATGGGGCTACAAACAAGATGCTGAAAGGGGGCCAACACTAGCGATTTCAGGCCGTTCCGTCAAGTTTTACGCCGCCATGAAGGCGGTGCTAAACTTCTCAACCAGAGAGACTTGCGAAGAATCTTCATGCCCATTCAGGATCTGCGTGAACTGGCTTTGGCCGTGCGGGAATTCGGTCGCGCTCGCGACTGGCACCAATTCCACACCCCCAAAAACTTGACCGCTGCGCTTATTGTCGAGGCCGCCGAGCTGCTGGAGCCATTCCAGTGGTTAACCCCCGAAGAAAGCCTCAATCTCTCCCCTGAACGACACGAAGCCGTGCGTCAGGAAATGGCCGATGTCCTGATTTATCTGGTTAGTTTGGCCAACTGTCTGGACATCGACCTGCTTCGCGCCGCCGAGGACAAACTCAGCATCAACGCCCGCAAATATCCCGTTGAACGCGCGCGCGGCTGCGCTGAAAAACCGTCGCCCTCAACTACCGACACAGGAAAATAGTTTTGAGTTACTACAAAAGACATGTCTTTTTTTGCCTCAACCAGCGTGATGACGGCGGCGAATGCTGCGCCACAACCAACGCAGAGGCCCTGTTTGAACATGCCAAAGACAAGGCCAAAGTCCTTGATCTGCATGGCAAGCGGGGCAAGAACCGCATCAATCGTGCCGGCTGTTTAAACCGCTGCGAGCACGGCCCCGTCTGCGTGGTTTATCCCGATGCCACCTGGTACACCTATGTGGATGAAGAAGATATCGACGAGATCCTCACCGAACACCTGCAACACGGTCGCGAGGTCAAGCGCCTGAAAATCACCTAATGAGCGCCTGACCTCATGCGCGAGCATCTGCTCCTGCCCGGACCCGTGGGTCCGATCGAAACCGTCATCGAAACACCGCAAGGTTCGCCTGCAGGGCTCGCCCTCATTGCTCACCCGCACCCGCTCCATGGCGGCACGATGGACAACAAGGTGGTCACTACACTGGCCCGGGCTGCCCTCACGGCCGGACTCCTGGTCGTGCGCAGTAATTTTCGCGGCGTGGGACAAAGCGCGGGGGTACACGATCACGGCTTGGGTGAATGTGATGATCTGGCTGCGCTCACCCAAATCATCGGTGCGCGCTACCCTGAGCTCGACTGGACCCTGCTTGGATTCTCGTTCGGCGCTTATGTGCAGCAGCAACTCTCACTCCGCTTACCGGTCGGTCAAGGTCTAAAGCAGGTTATCCTGGTGGCGCCAGCCGTCACTCTGCGCCCCTTCGGCATCGTCAACGGTCCCGCAACCATCCTGCAAGGCGATCAGGACGAGATCATTCCTCTTGCCAGCGTGCGCGCTTACGCGCAAACCCAAGGCCTGAATCTGGTGATTATTCCTAACGCCGGACATTTCTTCCACGGCAAACTGCTGGATCTGCGCGCCCAAGTAAGGGCGCAGCTAGCTGAACGCTAAGTGCGACGATAATCGAGGTGCCCGTCAATCACGGTGTAGTGGACGCGCCCCAGCATCTCGTGACCCAGATAAGGGCTATTCTTGCCTAGACTCCGTAAAGATTCGGCGCTCACCTGCCAGCTACCCTCCGGATCGAAAACGCACAGGTCCGCCGGCCCCCCCGCCCGCACAAAGCCGGCGTCGACCCCCATAATGCGAGCCGGGCGCTGGGTCACCCGATCCAGGGTCTGCACCAAAGACAGACCTGCCTCGCGCCCCCAGCGCAGGGTGAGCGGCAGCAATACTCGGCCCCCGTAGCCCCAGGCTCCGCCTCCTGAAAGGGGCGCTCCTTAACATCCTCGTCCACCGGCGCATGATCAGAACAGATCGCGTCAATGACACCCTCGGCCAGCGCCTGGCGAATCGCATCACGATCACGAAGGCTGCGCAGTGGCGGCACCAGGTGGCAATGCGGATTGAAATCGGCGGTGTCCATCTCCGACAAGTGGACATGATGAACGGCCACATCGCAGGTCACCGGCAAGCCCTCGAGCTTAGCCTGACGCACCATATCCACTGCCGCCCGGCTCGATAGACGCGAGATATGCACCCGCGCGCCGGTCTGCCGCATCAGCAACAGGATGGTTTGCAGGGCCACCGTCTCAGCCGGTACCGGAATGGCCGGAAGGCCCAGACGCGCCGCCACCAGACCATCGTGCGCCACACCCCCCCGCGCCAGGAAGGGATCCTCAGGGCGCAACCAGACAGGCAGGTCAAAACTGGCCGCATATTCCATCGCGTGAAAAAGCACCGCGGTATCGATCAGAGGCGCATCGGCCTGACTGAAGGCAATACAGCCTGCCTCGTGCAACTCGCCCATCTCGGTCAGCCGTTCACCCTTGAGCTGATGGGTCAGGGCGCCGACCGGATAGACGCGCGGGCCGGGCATGCTACGAGCGCGAAATTTGAGCATCTCAATCAGGCCGGGTTCATCCAGCGGCGGGTCCGTATCTGGCGGGCAGGCCAGTGAGGTGATCCCGCCAGCCGAGGCCGCCTGCATCTCCGACTCGAGGCCGGCCACATATTCGAGGCCCGGTTCGCGCAGGCGCAGGGACATATCCACCAAGCCGGGACAAACCACCAGACCCAAGGCATCAATCTCCAGCCCGGCATGAAATTCGGCCGGGGCTGTGCCGAGACCCACCACTCGCCCGGCGGCGATGAAAACATCTTGCACCTGATCCAGCCCGCTGGCCGGATCGATTACACGACCGTTGCGTATCGCCATCTTCATGGGTTGGCCCCCGCGACAAGAGACATCACCGCCATCCGTACGGCAATGCCGTAGGTCACCTGCGGCAGGATGACCGACTGCCCCCCATCCGCCACCGCAGAATCAATCTCGACCCCACGATTCATCGGCCCCGGATGCATGACGATAGCATCCGGCCGCGCATATTTCAGCTTCTCGGGAGTCAGGCCCCAATGCTTGTAATACTCACCCGCCGACGGCAGCCGCGCACCCTGCATGCGTTCGTTCTGCAAGCGCAGCATCATCACCACATCGACATCCTTAAGGCCTTCTTCCAGGCGGTGAAACACATGCACGCCCATGCCGCTGACATCGCGCGGCAACAGGGTGCGGGGCGCAATCACCCGCACCTCGGGGCAACCTAGCGTAGTTAGGGCATGGATCTGCGAACGAGCCACCCGCGAATGCAGGACATCGCCAACGATAGCCACGCGCAGGTTATGAAAATCGCCCTTGTAGTGGCGGATAGTGAACATATCCAAAAGACCCTGGGTGGGGTGCGCCGAGCGCCCGTCACCGGCATTGATGACATGAATGTGCGGGGCCACATGGCGGGCAATCAGGTGCGCTGCACCGGCCGCCGAGTGGCGGACCACAAACATGTCCGCCAACATGGCGGACAGATTAGACACCGTATCGAGAAGAGTCTCGCCCTTGCTCTGTGACGAGGCGTTGACATTGAGATTGACCACATCGGCTGAGAGTCGCTTGGCAGCGATCTCAAAGGTCGTGCGAGTGCGAGTCGAGTTTTCAAAGAAGACATTAAACACCGCCTTGCCACGCAACAGCGGGACCTTCTTCACATCGCGCTCGCCGACCGAGACAAAGGACTGCGCCGTATCGAGGATCTCGGTCAAGATGCGCTTGGGCAGACCATCCAGGGTCAGCAGGTGGCGCAGACGGCCATCCGCTGTGAGTTGCAGGTTAGATGTCATCTTGGCGGTCATCGTCCCTCCCTCACCACGGACCGTGCACCAGGCTTAACACCCCGGCGTCGCTGCGCAGCAGGTCGATATGCTCGTTGGTGGGCAGATCCAGCCGCAGGCCCGTGAAATCGGCACAGACCGGCAATTCGCGGCCACCCCGGTCAATCAAAACGGCCAGCCGAACCGAGGCCGGGCGACCATAATCAAATAACAAGTTTATGGCCGCGCGAACGGTGCGCCCGGTAAAAAGTACATCGTCGAACAGGATGACCGAGCGGCCATCAATATCGAAAGGGATGCGCGAAGGTTGGACCTCAGCGTGCAGGCCGCCTTGAGCAAAATCATCGCGGTAAAACGAGACATCCAGTTCGCCCAAGAGGTGATCGCCCCCCAGACGCTGGATAACCGCATCGCGTAACCAGACGCCGCCCGTGTGGATCCCGATGAGCGCACAATCGGTCTCCAAGGCCGGCGCGAGCTGTGCCGCGAGCGTGTCTATGAGGGCATTCGGTTCAGGTAGCGTCATGGTTCATGGCATCCGTGCGGGCGAGATGATCCAGCAAAATGCGCTGCGCCGCCAGCGCATCAATGGCGGCCTTGTCAAAACGACTGCCGCCCGCCTCAAAAAGCCGCGTCGCCGCGTCAGCAGAGGTCAGGCGTTCGTCGGCAAAATGGACCGGCAGGTTGTAGCGACCGCGCAACTGATTGGCAAAACGCTGACAACGCAATGTCATCTCATGCGTCGTACCATCCATGAACACCGGCAAACCCACCACCAGCTCGACTGGACGCCACTCCTTGAGTATCGCGCCAATCCGCGCGAAACGCGTCAGGTTGTCCTCGGCCTCGATGGTCTCCAGCGGGTGCGCCGTGCCAGTTTCGCGTTCACCCACCGCGACCCCAATACGCCGGGTACCAAAATCAAACGCCAGCACCGTGCCGCCCATTCGGGTTGGTGCCTGGTCGTTCAAGCGTGACCTGCCTCGTCAGACAACATGGCCATATCAATACCCAAGATACGCAAGGCGGCATTGAGCCGCTTGGCCGGCGGCAGGGCGAAAATCACCTCGGGGTCGGCCGGGACAGTTAACCAGGCGTTCTGCTTGATCTCCTCCTCCAACTGCCCCGCTCCCCAGCCGGCATAACCCAGTGAAACAATAATCTGCTCCGGGCCCTCGCTCCGGGCCGTCGCCTCGAGAATATCCTTGGAGGTGGTCAGACCGACTTGCCCGCCCACGCTCAAGGTCGAATTCCAAGTCCCGATGGGGCGATGCAGGACAAAACCGCGTTCGTTCTGGACCGGTCCCCCCAGATAGACCGGCTGTCGACCCAGGCGTTCGTTGGTTGAGTCCAGACCGATCTGCTCAAACAATCCACCCAAAGTCAGCGTCATCGGCCGATTAACCACAATGCCCAGCGCCCCTTGCTCGCCGTGGTCACAGAGATAGGTCAACGCCCCGGTAAAGTTCGGGTCGGTCATGCCGGGCATGGCCAGCAGAAAGTGATGGGTCAGATTGATGCCACTCATGACCGCGATTTTAATCCCCGAAAAGGCCGATATGCACATCTGGGTAACGAAAACGGAAACCGAGTTCTTCGCGGATGCGCCGATTGGACAGACGGCGCGACTCCTTCAGGAAAGTCTGCATCGCCGGCGTAACAGCGGCCATTACCGCCTCGTACGGTAAACGCGGCGGGCGCGGCACCCCCAAGTGAGCGGCCACACAATCAAACCAGTCGCCCATCTTGAGACCACTCTCGTCCACCGCGTTGTACACCCGTTGTGGCCGAGCCCGGAACACGGCCTGCCAGGCGAGGCGGGCCAGATCCTCGGCATGGATGTGGTTGGTGTGAATATCCACTTCGGGCAGCAGCGCTGGCAAGCCTTGCCGCACCCGCGCCTCGGGCAGGCGTCCCCTGGCATAGATGCCCGGTGCACGCAGGATGCTTAGCCGCACCCCCGCCCGGATTGCCCAGCTCCGTAACTGCCGCTCGGCGTCCCAACGCCGGCAAGCCCGGCCATTACCGGGCCGGGCCGGGCGAGTCTCCTCCACCCAAGCCCCCGCGCAATCGCCATAGACCCCCGTCGTGCTGATATACAGCAAACGGGCCGGGGCTGTGCCCATGGCCAGAGTGGCCAGCAAATGCCGCATACGCCGATCAACAAGTCCTTCGCCCTGGGGCGGCGCAAAGTGCAGAACCACATCGGCCATTCCGGCCAGTCGCCTCAGGCTGCGACGGTCGTCCAGATCACCGCCAATGGGACGAATACCCACTTCACGCAACAAGGGTATTCGCGATGGCGAACGATTCAGCGCGTAGAATTGCACCCCACCGTAGCGCGAAGATGGTTGTTCACGCTGCTGCCTGACTAGACGCAACGCGATATCTCCACACCCGATAATCAATACTCGCAACATCCTGAACCCTCATGCCTTGCCAGATCACCCTCCAGCCCAGTGGGCACCAGTTTAACGCAGAGCGCACGGAAACCCTGCTTGAAGCCGCCCTCAATGCCGGCGTCAATCTGCCCTACGGCTGCCGCAACGGCGCCTGCGGGGCCTGTAAAGGCCGCATTGTCGAGGGCGAGGTCGAGCTGGGCGCCTTCCAGCCCACCACCCTGACTGAGGCCGATCGGGCCGAGGGCCGCGCCCTGCTCTGCACCGCCCACGCCCGTAGCAACCTGACCCTGGAGATCCGCGAAGTTGGCAAGGCCGGCGAGATCGCCCCGCGCACTCTGCCCTGCCGGGTCGAACGCATGGAGCGGCTGACCCCCGATGTCATGGCGCTGTGGCTCAAGTTACCGGCCAATGAACGCCTGCAATTCCTGCCCGGGCAATATATCGACTTCCTGCTCAAGGATGGCCGCCGTCGCAGCTTTTCCCTCGCCAACCATCCCGAGCATGACGCGCTCATCGAACTGCACATCCGCCATGTTCCGGGTGGCTGGTTTACCGATCAGGTCTTCGGCAGCATGAAGGTCAAGGACATCCTGCGCATCCACGGTCCGCTGGGCAGTTTTTGCCTGAATGAGTCTGACAAACCCGCCATCCTGCTCGCTGGCGGCACCGGCTACGCACCCATGAAAAGCATCCTCAGCCACGCTCTCCATGCCGCCGAGGGCCGACATTTCATTCTCTATTGGGGGGCGCGTACCCGCGCTGACTTGTATCAGACGGAAGGCCCGCAGCAATGGGTGCAACAATTCCCACGCTTCAATTTTATCCCTGTCCTGTCTGAGCCCGGCGCAGATGACGCCTGGAACGGCCGCACCGGATTTGTGCACGAGGCCGTACTTGCCGATTTCGCAGACCTGTCCGGCGTCGAGGTCTATGCCTGTGGATCGCCCGCCATGATTGATGCGGCACGGCGCGACTTTACTGGGCGCGGCCTACCGAGCGACGCGTTCTACGCCGACAGCTTTAACTTTCAGGGCTAGGGCCAGACAAAGCCGCAATAAGGCCCGCATCACCGGGCTCGATCAGGCGCACATCACGCACCCCGTAAGCCCGTGCCGCTGCTGCAATCCTTGGATGCGGTACGAACAGCGGGGTCGTCTGTAACCACGCAGATCCAGATTCGCCGAGGACTTGAACGAGCTGATCAAGGATCTCCGTACTGGTCACGGATATGGCTGCGGGGCCAGAATCGGTACGGCTTGCAAGCAGACTTGCCGCCTCTGGCATCAGCCGCCGCCGCTCATAACACACCGCGTGTAACACCATAGCCCCCCGCGCCGTCAGAGTATCGGCGATCAAGGTGCGCCCACCCAGGCCGCGAAACAGCATCACATGCTGTCCCGCCAGCGCCTGGAGATCAGGACAGGCCAGCAAGCCTTCACTATCCGCCGCCTCAAACGGAATCAGAACCGGCCGCCCCAAAGCCTCACGCAGCGGTTTAGCCGAGCCCTCGCCTACGGCTGCCAGGCGGACCGCTTCCGGAAACACCTCAAGATGCTCACGCACCGCGGCGAGCCCCATGCGAACGGCCGATGGGCTGACAAAAACGGCCCACTGGCAGTCCGGTAGGCGCGGTAGGATAGCGGCCAAAAGCGCTGGCTCGGGCGGCGGCGCAATTTCGATCAAGGGCATGAGAACAGGCTCTACCCCAATTGCTTTCAACCGTACGGCCAATCCATCGGCCAATCCGACCGGCCGAGTAATCAGAAGAGAACGAATGCGGGCTGAGGGCTGCGACACAAGTTCACTGGGGTAGAGCGATCAGCTTGGCCATCAAGGCCTCGGCGCCCTGATCAAAAAGTTGTTGCGCCGCCGCCAGACCGATGGCCTCCGGATCGCCCGGATCACCCCAAACCTCGGCGCGTAACACAACACTCCCATCCAGCTCGGCCACGAAGGCGCGCAGATGAATCTGGCCCTCTTTTAACACGGCGTAGCCGCCGATCGGGGCCTGACAGCCCCCCTGCAAGGCCCGGCTCATGGCCCGCTCGGCGCGCACACAGGCCGCCGTTATCGCATCATTCAAAGGTGCCAGCAGGGCCGCCACATCGGCGCGCCCACTACAAATCTCAATTCCCAACGCGCCTTGCCCTACCGCCGGCAGACTCTCTTCCGGCTCCAGAAGGGCGGCGATGCGGCTGTCAAATCCCAGCCGCTTGAGCCCGGCCGCCGCCAGGATAATAGCCGCATACTGGCCTTCGTCCAGTTTACGCAAACGAGTGTTGACATTGCCGCGCAGGGTATCAATAACCAGATGCGGAAAGCGCGCCTTCAACTGTGCTTGCCGGCGCAGACTGGAGGTGCCCACCCGCGCACCCGCAGGGATGTCAGACAGGCGGGTGTACTGGTTGGACACCAGCGCATCACGCGGATCCTCACGGGTCGGGATCGTCACCAGATCAAAACCCTCTGGCAGGACCATGGGCACATCCTTGAGGGAATGCACGGCCAGATCGGCACGCCCCGCCGCCATTGCGTGTTCCAGTTCCTTGACGAACAAACCCTTGCCGCCAATGCGGGCCAGGGGGGAATCGAGGATCTGATCGCCCTGCGTGGTCATACCCAACAGCTCGACCGTGAGGCTGGGGTGCAACGCCATTAGACGATCACGGATATGGTGTGCCTGCCAAAGGGCAAGCGGGCTTTCTCGGGTGGCAATGGTCAGGATCATCGCAAGGCTAGCAGGAGTTGAATAAACGGGAGCGATAGGTTGCGCGCTATAATACGCGCCCAAAAGTCACCGAGAGAAACCCTCTGCAACTCGATGAAACGACACCTCATCGCACTATGGCTGGCGATTCTAGCATGCGCATCCCCCAGCGCCGGGGCTGCCACCCAACCCTTGGCGGAGCTCGCTGCCGGCGTCCCCACGGCAGATGACCTGCAAGCCGATGCGCAAGCCGCCGCAGAACTAGGCGGTGCCGTCCTGCTGGTCTTTGTGAGTGATCGCTGCGGCTACTGCGAGATTGTGCTGAATGAATTTCTCATTCCCATGAGCCGTAATACCGACTACAGCGAGCGCATCATCATGCGCCGCATCGTGACTAACAGCGATCGTTCCTTGCGGAACTTTCGCGGCGAACCGCTCACCCATCGCCGTTTTGCCCAAGGCGTTGGGGTCCGCATGACCCCAGTCGTGCAGATGTTTGGCACCAAGGGACAGCTACTCGGCAAGCCCCTGGTCGGCCTCTCAACCATCGACTATTACGGCCATTACCTAGATCAAACCATCGACCGTGCCCTTGCTCTGGGCCGCACTTCGTCATCCGCTCAGGAAAAAGTGCTTTCACCCACCTCCGCTCGTCCCTGATACCGTCCTGAAAGAACCGAACATGACCCAAGCCACCACCTGGTCCGGCCGCTTTTCCGAGCCGGTTGACGCGCGCGTCAAGCGCTACACCGCCTCCATCCCCTTCGACTGGCGGCTGGCCCCGTTCGACATTCAAGGCTCCCTGGCACACGCCGCGATGCTTGAAAAAATTGGCGTGCTGACGACGCAAGATCTGGCTGACATCCGCCGAGGGCTGAATGAAATCCTCGCCACTTTCGAGGCCGGTCAGTTTCAGTGGAACCTCGACGACGAAGACATTCATTTCAACATCGAGCGCGATCTCACCCGCCGCATTGGTGATGCCGGCAAGCGCCTGCACACCGGCCGCTCGCGCAACGATCAGGTTGCCACCGATGTGCGCCTATGGCTGCGCGCCTCGATCGATGGAATTCAAACCCAAATCGTTCGCGCCCGCACCGCACTAATCGATCTGGCCGAACACCATGCCGATACCGTGATGCCCGGCTTCACTCATTTGCAGGCCGCCCAGCCGGTCACCTTTGGCCACCACCTGATGGCCTGGCAAGCCATGCTTGCCCGTGATGCCGAGCGGCTGGCTGACTGTCGCCGCCGCGTCAACCGTTTACCCTTGGGTGCGGCCGCGCTAGCCGGCACCAGCTACCCCATAGACCGTGACTTTGTCGCCCAGCAATTAGGCTTTGAAGGCGTGTGCGACAACTCGCTCGATGCCGTTTCCGACCGCGACTTCGCCATTGAGTTTCTTGCCGCCGGGGCCTTGATCATGACCCACCTGTCACGCATGGCTGAAGAAATGGTGCTATGGATGACGCCGCGTTTCGGCTTTATCGACTTGGCCGATCGCTTCTGCACCGGCAGCTCTATCATGCCGCAGAAAAAAAACCCCGATGTGCCCGAACTGATGCGCGGCAAAACGGGGCGCATGAATGGCCACCTCATCGCCTTGCTGACCCTGATGAAGGGCCAGCCGCTGGCTTACAACAAGGACAATCAGGAAGACAAGGAGCCGCTGTTTGACGCGGTGGATACCCTGATCGACACGCTCGCCATCTTTGCCGAGATGATCCCTGGCATCCGCGTCAAGCAAGACCGCATGCGCCAGGCCGCCGTCGAGGGCTTTGCGACCGCCACCGACCTCGCCGATTACTTGGTCAAAAAAGGCCTGCCCTTCCGCGCGGCCCACGAGGCCGTCGCCCGTGCCGTTGCTACCGCCGAGAAAAAGGGCTGCGACTTGGCTGATCTATCCCTGGCCGAACTGCAAGCCTTCTCTACGCTGATCAGCGCAGAGGTATACGCCGTACTGACGCTGGAAGGTTCCCTCGCTGCCCGTGACCACCTCGGCGGCACCGCGCCGAAGCAGGTGCGCGCCGCCATTCTTCGGGCCCGAACCGCACTTAAAGGCTAAGTATCCAGGCGTACTCCGCGCCCGGCTTGTTCTGAACAGTACTGGTTCAGCGCGGCCAGCAATTCGACCCCGCTGCGGGTATCCACCCAAACCTCGCCCGCGCGGCGGAAGTGAAAACCACCGGACTTGGCAGCCACCCAAATCTCATGCAGCGATGGTTGTTTGTTGATGATGATCTGCGTACCGTTGTCAAAATCGATCTGCATCACGCCGCCGGGGGCGCGCTCCCATTCGATGTCGGCCGCGTCGAGGCGATCTTCAAGACCAGTCAAAAGCGCATCGGCTTGTTGGTGAAATTCGGTATCGGTCATGGGCATAAAAGCTCGCAATGCAAAAGATGGCTGCAGAAAGCGCGTGATAAACTCTAGACCGTCATTCTAAAGCCATTACTTGACCGTAACCGTTAGCCAGCCATCATGCGCATCGCCCTGACCCTTCTGTTCACCCTGGCCGCCCTGATCGGTTGTGGCAAAAAAGGCGCGCTTGTCTTGCCCGATACGCCACCCACTAGCGCGCCCGCCCAAGCACCGACCTCCGTTCCCGGCCAATGAATCCCTTCCAGCTTAAAAAGGGTGTGCTGCACTGCGAAGACACACCGCTAACCACCGTGGCCGAAACCTATGGCTCGCCCACCTTCGTCTACTCGCGTGCCGCGCTCGAGGCCGCTTATAGTGCCTATGACAGGGCCTTTGCCGGGCATCGCCATCAGATCTGCTACGCCGTAAAGGCCAACTCCAATCTGGGAATTCTCAGTCTTTTCGCGCGCTTGGGTGCGGGATTTGACATCGTCTCGGGCGGCGAACTGGCGCGCGTCATCGCAGCGGGTGGCGATACGGGCAAGGTGGTGTTCTCTGGCGTCGGCAAGAGCTCGGTCGAGATTCGCCAAGCCTTGTCGGTCGGCATTCACTGTTTCAATATCGAATCTGAAAGCGAGCTGCTACGCATCAACACCATTGCCGGCGAGATGGGCAAAAAGGCCCCGATCAGTTTGCGCGTAAACCCTGATGTCGATGCCAAAACCCATCCCTACATCGCCACCGGCCTGCGCGAGAGCAAGTTCGGCATCCATCATGCCGACGCCCTGCGCATCTACCGTCTGGCCGTGGGTTTGTCGCATATTGAGATCCGTGGCATCGACTGCCACATCGGCTCACAACTCACCGACCTAGGGCCCTTTGCCGATGCTCTTGATCGCGTGCTGGAGTTGGTTGACCAACTCGCTGCCGCAGGCATTGGTCTGCAACACATCGACCTCGGCGGTGGGCTCGGCGTACGCTACCGCGACGAAATCCCCCCCGCCATTGACGCCTATGCGCAAGCCATCCTCGCCAAGATTGGTACGCGCAAGGAAACCCTAATCCTAGAACCGGGCCGATCGCTGGTTGCCAACGCGGGGGTATTGCTCACCCGCGTCGAATACCTCAAGCATACCGAGGCGCGCGACTTCGCCTTAGTCGATGCGGCGATGAACGACCTGATGCGCCCGGCGCTGTACGAGGCCTGGCACGAGGTCGAGCCAGTCACGCCACGCCACGATGCGCCCCGCGCCTACGATATCGCTGGCCCGGTCTGTGAAAGCGGCGATGTGCTGGCGCGCGGCCGCAGCCTGTCCTTGCAAGAAGGCGACCTGCTGGTATTCCATTCCGCCGGCGCTTACGGCATGAGCATGAGCTCCAACTACAACACCCGCCCGCGCGCCGCAGAGGTCATGATCGATGGATCACAAACCCATGTCGTGCGTCAGCGCGAAACCCTGGCGGCCCTTTTTGCAACGGAGCAGTGCATGCCCTGAACGGGCATCGTGGCACGCTTGAAGCGCATAAAAACGCCCACCCAAATCCATTCTTCGGTGTCGTTCATGCCACATCCAAAACGGTTCTCGCGTAGCCACAAAAGTTATTGACGAAAAAATATTTTTTTGATCTAGAATCCGCGGAACACGCAACGCGTGGAAATGCCTTAATTCAAGGCTCGCGGCAATCCAGATTGGATGCCGATTTTTGTAGGAGACCGTTATGGCTGTTAGCAAGAAAAAAGTTGCTTCCCCGAACCCGTTGCTCTCTGTAATCGCACCCGATTTAGCCAAAAAGGAAGCCGCTAAGGCTGCCAAACCGGCTGCAAAAAAAGCGGCTGCAAAACCGGCCTCTAAGGCCGCTGCCAAGCCCGCTGCCAAGCCCGCTGCCAAAGCTGCTGCGAAGCCCGCTGCAAAACCAGCTGCAAAAAAACCGGCCGCTAAGGCCGCTGCCAAGCCCGCTGCGAAAGCTGCTGCCAAGCCCGCTGCCAAAGCTGCTGCCAAGCCCGCTGCGAAAGCTGCTGCGAAGCCCGCTGCAAAACCAGCTGCAAAACCAGCTGCAAAAAAACCGGCCGCTAAGGCCGCTGCCAAGCCTGCTGCGAAGCCCGCTGCCAAAGCTGCTGCCAAGCCCGTTGCCAAAGCTGCTGCCAAGCCCGCTGCCAAAGCTGCTGCCAAGCCCGCTGCCAAAAAGGCGGTCAAGAAGTAAAGTTAGTGTTGCTGAGAAAAACCAAACGGGCCTTCGGGCCCGTTTGGTTTTGTGATCGTTAACGCAATGCTAATATAAAGGCCGTACGCATCTGTACCCTTTCTCCCCCTCCCTTTGCAGAGCACCCCATGTCTGTCCTTGAACTGAACGAAGCGAATCTTGAATCCACCATCACCGACCATCCGTTTGTGATTATCGATTTCTGGGCCCCGTGGTGTGGCCCATGCCGGGGGTTTGCTCCGGTGTTCGAAGCCGCCGCTGAAAAGCACACAAACATTGTCTTCGCCAAGGTCAATACCCAGGATGAACAAGGCATTGCCGGGCAATTCCAAATCCGCTCTATCCCCACCCTGATGATCTTCCGCGACCAGATCATCATCTATTCGCAGCCCGGTTCCATGCCCGCAGGTCAGTTCGACGAACTCATTGCCAAAGCCAGCGAGCTGGACATGGATCAGGTCCGCGCTGACATCGCTAAGGAACAGCCTCAAGCCGGTTGATGGGGCGCTAACCGTGCCCAAACAAAAGCGCATTTGCGACAGCATCCGCCCCGTTGGGGCTAGGGATCCGACGGCGCGGCAGCGCTGCAATGCGTTGCAGCCCCTCAGCAACAGCGGAATCCGACCCGCTCACGGCGGCCGCTCGCGTGTGGGCATGTAACCAGGTCGTCAGTGCAGGACTCTCCGGCCAATCGCCACGCGGCAAATACAGCACATCCAGACCCAGTGTTGCTGCCTCGACAAAGCTGCCATAGCCCGGCTTGGTCAAAAGACCGTCGCTTGAGGCCAACACCTCCATGAAGCTTTGGCGCGCTGCGCTAAAACGGCGTTGATCCGCACGCAAAGGACCGGGCCAATCCTCCGGCAACAACCAGATATGCCGAGGTTGGCAGGGTAAGAAATCTGGGGGTGCCTGCCAAGCAAAGCCCCCCATGCCAACTAACCACCAATGCGCCTCGGCATCGATATTCAGGGCCACCGAAATAGCTTGGCGACGGCCCTGACCGTGGCGAGCGAGGGGGCCTACCGGTTGGCGATTGGCGAGCCAAGCCATCGGCATGGACGGCGTGGGCTGAAAGAAAACGGCTGCGCCACCATAGGCGTCGACCATCGTCTCCCAGATCTCGTCCCGGCCAAGATAGTGAGCATAAATATCCGCCCAGTTGAGCGAGCAGCAGGCCCATGCCGGACGCCCGGAACGCCGTGCAGCGAGGAGCGGCAGATAGGCCACATTACTTAATACCGCATCAATCTGCAGGTAATCCAATTCTCTCGCCAGCGCATCCAGGCGTTGCGACAGGCCTGTGTGGAAGACGGTGAAGGCTGCACGACTAGCCGGAACATCGACACGCAAGGCATCGTGCATGACCAAGGCCGTCTCGACGGGATCCCTTCGATGCACGAAGGGCGCCGGCAAACGCGCCGCCAGATGGGCCTCCGGCAGGGCCGACTGCACCACGAACTCGATGTCGGGCTGTCGCGCACGCAAGGCATGCAAGACCGGTGCGGTCTGTGCCAAATGCCCCAGACCGTGATGGCTGATGCAGATATAGAGCCGCTTCAAGGCGTCGTGGCGCGCCCCAGAATTTCGCGCAACAAAGGCACCGTCACCGATCGCTTGAGACTCAGGCTCAAGACATCAAGCGCATCAACCACAGCCAACAAGCTCGGCAGATCGCGCCGACTGTGTGTGGTCAGGTAGCCCACCACATCTTCCGAGATTCGCATGCCTCGCGCCAGGGCGCGTTCGCGCACCGCCTCGGCACGCTGCGCCTCATTGAGAGGATGCAACTGAAACACCAAACCCGACCCCAGACGCGTGCGCAGGTCCTCGCGCAAGGCCAAACCGGCCGGGGCCTGATCGCCTGCGACAAGGATCGTTCCGCCTCCCTCACGGGCACGAATAATGAGCGAAAACAAGCGAATCTGCGCCTCAGAACTCAGGTCATCGACCGCATCCACGGCCAGGAATTGCGGCAGATCCTCAGGCAAATCGTTCCGGCAATAGTCCGCCGCCCGGCCCACTTCCCGTGCGTGCGCCACCGCCGCCTGCAAAAGATGGGTTCGCCCGCAACCAGGTTCCCCCCACAGATAGGTGACCGCCTCTCCGCCCGCGCTATCGGCTGCAAGATAACAGGCACTGGCGGCCTCAAAATTATCACCTGGCAGAAAATTATCGAAGCGCGGGGGCGCCTCGGGGCGAATATCGAGAATGAGCTGGCGCGGCGGAATCACGCGGCGTTGGGGTATAGATCGGCCAGGCGACCTGGCGCCACCACACCGCGTTCGGTAATGATGCCGGTCACCAATCGCGCCGGGGTGATATCAAAGGCCGGGTTCGCCGCCGCGCAACCGGCCGGCGTCAGGCGTACGGTATGCAAAGCATCATCCAGCGCCCCGGGAATGTGCGTCACTTCCACGGCATCGCGTTCCTCAATGGGAATGTGCGCGCCATCCGGAAGACGCCAGTCAATGGTCGGGCCAGGAACAGCCACAAAAAACGGAATGTCATTGTCATGCGCCGCCAGCGCCTTGAGGTAGGTGCCGACCTTGTTGGCAACATCCCCGTTAGCCGCCACCCGGTCCGCACCGACAATGACTACATCGACCTCGCCTCGCCGCATCAGCAAGCCCGCCGCGTTGTCGGCAAGCACGGCGTGATCAATGCCCTGCTCGCGCAGCTCCCAAGCCGTGAGCGAGGCACCCTGATTGCGCGGGCGCGTTTCACTCGCCCACACAAACAGCGGCATACCGATGGCCTGCGCGGCATACACCGGCGCCAGCGCCGTGCCCCAATCGACCGTCGCCAGCCAACCCGCGTTGCAATGCGTCATCACCCTGAGCGGGTGGCCCGCCTTGACCCCATTCTGAAACAAGGCCAAGCCATGCTGACCAATGGCAGTATTACACGCTACATCCTCGTCACAAATGCATGCGGCCTCTGTCCAGGCCGCTTCAGCACGCTGCGCCACCGGCAAGGGTAAAAGCGCGGCCTGCATCCGCTCCACGGCCCAACGCAGGTTAACCGCCGTTGGCCGTGTTGCAATAAGTGCCGCACTCGCCTGTGCCAGGCCAGCATCGGACGCATCGTCCCGCATGGCCAGGGCCATACCATATGCGGCCGTCGCGCCAATCAGCGGCGCCCCCCGCACCCGCATCACCACAATCGCCTCACACGCGTCCTGCAAAGAAATCAGTGTGCGCCACTGCAAACGGTGTGGCAGCAGGGTCTGGTCGATGATCTCGACCGCGCCGTTCGGCAGCGGGCGGATCGTGCGGGTGGGGTGGTTATTGACTTTCATGAGCGCGGATTATCCTTGAATCCACAGGCTTGCAATACAATCGCGCCATGAGTACCCCCGTTTTCACTGCCATGGTTATTGCCGCGCTCGACCGTTTGCTGCGCACGCAGCCGGCCAGCAGCAAGCGTCTGGCCGCCCATGCCGGGCGAACGGTTCGCTTCAGCCTGCCCCTGCTGGCACTGGATTTCAGCTTTAACAATCAAGGAGGGCTGGAGCCGGCCGCCGCCGATGTCACGCCCGACACCGAGATCCAACTCAACGCCGCCATCCTGCTTCGCCTCGCCCTGCATGACCCACACGCACTGCCAGCAGCGCCCGTGAGCGGAAATCTGGGGCTGGCCCGCGACCTCCTGGCTTGTCTGAGAGACTTTGATCTTGCCTTGGTCCTCGCGCCCTTAACGGGCGACAGCGTTGCCGCCCGCGCCAATGCCGCCATAGGGCTCCTGTTGCGGGGCCGTCGCAACGCCTTGGCCACTCTGGCCGGAAACTCTGCCGAATACCTCATCTATGAGGCGCGCTTACTCGCCTCTGCATCGGCCGTCGCCGAATTCAATCTAGGCGTCGACCAAGTCCGCGAAGGCCTGGATCGACTGGAAGCGCGGTTGAATTATTTCGAACAACACGCCCCTGGAGAAGCCGCCTGATGCGCCTGTTCCGCACCCTGCGCATCCTCTGGATTGCCGCCAGCCACGGACTGGAGGAGTTTTTCCTCGGCCACGAGCGCGTCCGCTTGATGCGCCACCTGATGCGGGCCCTGTTTTTCTGGCGCCGCTTTAGCCAACCGCGTGCCGTGCGCCTGCGCTTGGCGCTGGAAAAACTGGGGCCGATCTTTGTCAAATTCGGCCAAGTGCTGTCCACTCGCCCTGATCTTATTCCCGCAGACCTCGCCGAGGAACTGGCCAAATTGCAGGATCGTGTGCCGCCCTTTGCGCCCGAACAAGCCCTGGCCATCATCCAGCGCAGCTACGGAAAACCGGCCACGGCGGTGTTTGCCGCCTTCGATCCCGTCGCCATCGCTTCGGCTTCGGTCGCACAGGTACACAAGGCGCAAATGCATACGGGCGAGACCGTCGCGGTCAAAATCATCCGTCCCAACATCCGCCCGATTATCGAAAAAGATCTGGCCCTACTCGACACGCTGGCTGGGTGGCTTACCGTGCTATGGAGCGATGGCAAACGGTTGCGCCCACGCGAAGTCGTCGCCGAGTTCGCCAAGCATCTCGAAGATGAACTCGACCTCATGCGCGAAGCCGCCAACTGCGCACAACTGGGGCGTAACTTCAAAGGCTCGCACCTCTTGGCGGTGCCCGAAGTGTATTGGGATACCTGCACGCCCGAGGTGATGGTGATGACCTGGATGGACGGTACCCCCGTCGCCCAAGTCGATGAACTCAAGCGCCGCAACATCGACATGAAAGGCTTGGGCCGTGCCGGCGTCGAAACCTTTTTCACCCAAGTGTTTCGTGATGGTTTTTTCCACGCCGACATGCATCCGGGCAACATTCAGGTACTCGATGATGGCCGCTATGTGGCCCTCGATTTCGGCATCATGGGCACCCTTACTGAGGCCGACAAAGCCTATCTGGCGCAAAACTTTTTGGCCTTCTTGCAGCGCGATTATCGCACCGTCGCCCGCGCCCATATCGAGGCCGGCTGGGTCCCCGCCGGCACCCGTGAGGATGAATTCGAGGCCGCCATGCGCACCATCTGCGAACCGGTGTTCGGTCGACCGCTGAAAGAAATCTCGTTCGGAAAGTTTCTCTTGCGCCTGTTCCAAACCTCCCGCCGCTTTGGCATGGAGGTGCAACCGCAACTTGTTTTGCTGCAAAAAACCCTGCTCAACATCGAAGGCCTCGGCCGCACGCTCGACCCCGATCTTGACCTATGGGAAACCGGCAAGCCCTTCCTCGAACGCTGGATGCAAGAACAAATCGGCTGGCGGGCGTTAAAAAGACAGATCGAAGCCGAAGCGCCTCAGTGGGCCACGCTGTTGCCGCAATTGCCGCGCCTGTTACACCAGAAACTCAACACCGACAGCCATACCGCCTTGGCCCAACAGCTTGCCGGCGTGCAACGGCAGCTGGCCACTGGCAATCGCTGGCGCCTGATCACCGCCGCCTTACTGTTGCTCTTGCTCGTCTGGCTGGTCACGCATGAGGTTGTGGGACGGATTTGATGGACAGAGAGCCTGAGGCTGCCCTTAACTCCGAGGCCATCGCTCCATGACCCTCCAGGAATTACGCTACATCGTCGCCTTGGCCGATACCGGCCACTTTGGCCAAGCCGCGGAACAGTGTTTCGTGAGCCAATCGACGCTGTCGACCCAAATCAAAAAACTGGAAGATTTCCTCGGCATCCAGATCTTTGACCGCAGCCTGAAACGGGTCGAGCCAACCGCAGTGGGCGCAGAAATCATCGCCTCGGCGCGCATGATTATGGAAGAGGCCAGGCGCATTCGCGAGTTGTCGAAGATCTCCCAAAGCCCGATGGATCGTACGGTGCAACTGGGCATCATTCCAACTCTGGGCCCTTATTACCTGCCGCATGCCTTGACGGCTGTGCAGCAAAACCACCCCAAGCTGCGCCTGTTGTTGCGCGAAGAGATGACGCCACATTTGCTGGGTCATCTGGCTGAAGGTAAGTTGGATGGGGGCCTCTTGGCGCTGCCGGTGCTAGATAGCAATCTGGAAATCGTGCCGTTGTTTGAGGAGCCCTTTTTGGCCGCGGTTCCCAACACGCACCCGCTGGCAGCACAGGCAAAGATCAATATTGATGAACTGGCGCGGGCCGGACTGCTGTTGCTCGAAGAAGGCCATTGTCTACGCGATCAGGCGTTGGAAGCCTGCCACCTGGAAGGGGTCAAGAGTGAGGAAATCCGCGCCACCAGCCTGGAAACCCTGCGCCAGATGGTCGCCATGGGGCTGGGAGTCACCTTGATTCCTGCCTTGGCTACCCACGAGCGCAGCAGCCAGGCCTTACCTATAACCCTGCGGCCCCTCAAGGCACCGGGGGCCTCCCGCGTAATCGGCCTAGTCTGGCGCAAACGCTCACCGGTCGCCGAGACCCTGCGTCAGTTAGCGGACACCTTGCTGCAGCTCTTGCCGCCAGCCGTAACGCCACCCTCCCACTAAACCGGGTCTTTTTTGCACGCTCCGCCTAATAGCAGGACCGTCACGACCTGTTGCAACATCGATCTACGCTATAGAACGGAACCTTCAAAACAATCAATTGGATTGATTTTCGAGGCCGCGATAAAGTGGCCTACAGCAGAGTTTCTCTGTCATTCGATCCCCTGTTATTTAGGAGCTTTATATGCAAACCCTGATCAATACCTCCATTCAACCGTTCAAGACCCAGGCCTTCGTTAACCGCACCGGCAAGGGCGAATTCATCGAAGTGTCGGAAGCCTCTCTCAAGGGCAAGTGGTCCGTGCTGATTTTCATGCCGGCGGCCTTTACCTTCAACTGCCCTACCGAAATCGAAGATGCTGCTGACCATTACGCCGAATTCCAGAAGGCTGGCGCCGAGGTCTACATCGTCACCACCGACACCCACTTCTCGCACAAGGTCTGGCATGAGACCTCGGCGGCTGTAGGCAAGGCCAAGTTCCCGCTCATCGGGGACCCAACCCACGCCCTGACCAACGCCTTCGGCGTGCATATCCCGGAAGAAGGTCTGGCCCTGCGCGGCACCTTCATCATCAACCCGGACGGCGTGATCAAGACCCAGGAAGTCCATTCCAACGAGATCGCCCGTGATGTGTCGGAGACGCTGCGCAAGCTAAAAGCCGCTCAATACACCGCCGCACACCCGAACGAAGTGTGTCCGGCCAAGTGGAAGGAAGGCGCCGCCACTTTGGCTCCGTCGCTAGACCTGGTCGGCAAGATCTAAGGGAGCAGCGTTGTTTCCGCGCCAGCGGGAACAACGCTCAGCGCGTTGGCAACACCAAATCGTCTGCTGGTTAACCCGCAGAGGCCTTCGTATTGCCACTGATTTAGGAGATTCATCATGTTAGACGCAACCATCAAGGCCCAACTCAAGACTTACATGGAACGCTTGGCCGCGCCGATCGAGCTCGTCGCTTCGCTGGATGAGCGCCCGGCCTCAGTCGAAATGCGCCGTTTGCTGGAAGATATCACCAGCGTGTCGGCCAAGATCACGCTGCGCGACGACGGTCACGACGAACGCCGGCCGTCGTTCAGCATCGGGCGCCCGGGCGAGGCGGCGCGCATCCATTTTGCCGGTTTACCGATGGGCCATGAGTTCACCTCCTTGGTGTTGGCGCTGTTGCAAGCCAGCGGTTATCCGCCCAAAGTGGAGGCCGAGGTGATCGAGCAAATTCGCGCCCTACCGGGCGAGTACCGGTTTGAGACCTATATCTCGCTGTCTTGCCATAACTGCCCGGATGTGGTGCAGGCACTTAATCTCATGGCGGCACTTAATCCGAACATTCGCCATGTCATGATCGATGGCGCCTTGAACCAGGCCGAAGTCGAAGCGCGGCAAATCATGGCCGTTCCGAGCGTGTGGCTGAACGGCCAGCCATTTTCCGATGGGCGGATGACCGTCGAGGCCATTGTGGCCAAACTCGACGCCGGTGCGGCAGCGCGCGACGCCGCGCGCTTGGCGCAGCAGGAACCGTTCGATGTCTTGGTGATCGGCGGCGGCCCAGCGGGAGCCGCAGCGGCTATCTATGCCGCCCGCAAGGGCATCCGCACGGGCGTCTTAGCGGAGCGTTTCGGGGGCCAGGTGATGGACACCCTAGCGATCGAAAACCTCATCTCCGTGCCGCACACCGAGGGCCCTAAGCTCGCCGCTGCCCTTGAGCAACATGTCAAGGAATACCCGGTCGAAATCATGAATTTGCAGCGTGCCGAGGCGCTAATCCCGGGATCGGCTGGCGGTCTGCATGAAGTGCGGCTCGCCAATGGCGCAGTGCTGAAATCGAAGGCCGTGATTCTGGCCACCGGCGCCCGCTGGCGCGAGATGAATGTGCCCGGCGAACAGGCATACCGCGGCAAAGGTGTGGCCTACTGCCCGCACTGCGACGGTCCCTTGTTCAAGGGCAAGCGGGTGGCCGTGATCGGCGGTGGCAACTCGGGCGTGGAAGCGGCCATTGATCTCGCGGGCGTGGTGGCGAAGGTCACCTTGCTGGAGTTTGGTGACAGCCTGCGGGCCGACAAAGTGCTCCAAGACAAGCTCTACAGCCTGGCCAATGTCACCGTGATCAAAAGCGCTCAGACCACCGAGGTCACCGGCGCCGCCGGCAAGGTCAACGGCCTCGTTTACACCGACCGCACGAACGGCGAAGCCAAACGCCTCGAGCTGGAAGGCGTGTTCGTCCAGATCGGCCTGTTGCCGAACACGGATTGGCTCAAGGGCGTGGTGAACCTGTCTCGCTTCGGCGAGATCGAGGTCGATGCACGCGGCGCCAGCAGCGTGCCGGGCGTGTTTGCCGCTGGCGACTGCACCACCGTGCCGTACAAGCAAATCATCATCGCCATGGGCGATGGAGCCAAGGCTAGCCTCGGCGCGTTTGATCACCTCATTCGCAGCGGAGCGGCGCACGGATAGGTAACGGATCGAGGTTCTCGATCGATTTAATCGAAACTAAGCATTAGAAATTTGATAACCATCGATCTAGTCTATGGTTATCCCGTCACCTGTTAAGGAGAAGAGCATGTCGAACAGTGGAAAATGCCCGGTAATGCACGGCGGTGCGACCTCGGCACTGAGTAGCGTGGCCAACATGGCTTGGTGGCCGAAGGCCCTGAATCTAGACATCTTGCACCAGCACGACCGCAAGACCAATCCCATGGACCCGACCTTCAACTATCGAGAAGCCGTGAAGAAACTGGACTTCGCCGCTCTCAAGAAAGACCTCAAGGCGCTGATGACCGACAGCCAGGATTGGTGGCCAGCAGACTGGGGTCATTACGGCGGTCTGATGATTCGCATGTCCTGGCACGCCGCCGGAACCTACCGCATCGCCGATGGTCGCGGCGGCGCGGGCACCGGCAACCAGCGTTTCGCGCCGCTCAATTCCTGGCCTGACAATGTCAATCTCGACAAGGCCCGCCGTCTGCTCTGGCCGATCAAGAAGAAGTATGGCAACAAGCTGTCCTGGGCCGATCTGATCGCCTATGCCGGCACCGTCGCTTATGAGTCGATGGGCCTCAAGACCTACGGCTTTGCCTTTGGCCGCGAGGACATCTGGCACCCCGAAAAAGACATTTACTGGGGTTCTGAAAAGCAGTGGCTAGCGCCCAGCGGCAGCGAAGGCAGTCGTTATTCCGGCGAACGCGACCTGGAAAACCCGCTCGCCGCGGTGATGATGGGCCTGATCTATGTCAACCCGGAAGGCGTCGACGGCAAGCCCGATCCCTTGAAGACCGCCCGCGATGTGCGCGTCACCTTCGAGCGCATGGCGATGAATGACGAGGAAACCGTCGCCCTCACCGCCGGCGGTCACACCGTGGGCAAGGCGCACGGCAATGGCAGCGCGGCCAACCTGGGCCCAAACCCGGAAGGTGCGGACATCGCGGATCAGGGCTTCGGCTGGGTGAACCAGACTGGGCGCGGGATCGGTGGCGACACCGTGTCGAGCGGCCTTGAAGGCGCCTGGACCACGAACCCGACGCAATGGGATAACGGCTACTTCCACCTCCTCCTCAATTACGAGTGGGAGCTCAACAAGAGCCCGGCCGGTGCCTGGCAGTGGGAACCGATCAACATCAAGGAAGAAGACAAGCCGGTCGATGCGGAGAACCCGGCCATCCGGCGCAATCCGATCATGACCGACGCCGACATGGCGATGAAGATGGACCCGGCCTATCGCAAGATTTCCGAGCGTTTCCATCAGGATCCGGCCTACTTCTCCGAGGTCTTCGCCCGCGCCTGGTTCAAGCTGACTCACCGCGACATGGGGCCGAAGACGCGCTACATCGGCCCGGATGCGCCGAAAGACGACTTGATCTGGCAAGACCCGGTGCCGACCGGTCGCAAGGACTACGACATCGCCGCGGTCAAGGCGAAGATTGCCGCCAGTGGTTTGAGCATCGGTGAGAGGGTCGCCACCGCCTGGGATTCGGCCCGCACCTTCCGCGGCTCGGACAAACGCGGCGGCGCCAATGGCGCCCGCATCCGCCTCGCCCCGCAGAGGGATTGGGAAGGCAACGAGCCGGCGCGGCTGACCAAGGTTTTGGCGGTCTATGAAAAAATCGCCGCTGAGACGGGCGCCAGCGTGGCGGATGTGATCGTGCTGGCCGGCAATGTCGGCGTCGAGCAGGCGGCCAAGGCGGCAGGCGTCGCGGTCGAGGTACCGTTCGCGCCCGGTCGTGGCGATGCCACGCCCGCGCAGACCGACGCCACGTCTTTTGCGGTGCTGGAACCTGTCGCCG
>Ga0209835_1000102_pt1 | contig 58704 bp, 57 predicted proteins | sample LakKivwa52mmetaG_FD_184138 | JGI IMG/M metagenome (GOLD analysis project Ga0209835, IMG submission 184138) | Anoxic lake water microbial communities from Lake Kivu, Rwanda to study Microbial Dark Matter (Phase II) - Lake Kivu water 52m metaG... | ecosystem: Environmental > Aquatic > Freshwater >...
CAGTTTCGCTACACGCTTCCTCCCCACACTCGGTCGCCCTCATGCAGTTGCGCTTCGCTTCGTTCGCTGTGATCAACTTACGGGAGGACTTCCACCTCCAAGAGTGCGCCCGTGCCGGGCGCACATGTAAAAGGGCAGTCCCGTTGCCGGGACTGCCCTCGAAGCTGAAACTCGCTTTGTTTAGGCGATCAGCGGAACGATCAGCAATGCAACGATGTTGATGATCTTGATCAGGGGGTTGACCGCCGGGCCCGCCGTATCCTTGTAGGGATCGCCGACGGTGTCGCCAGTCACCGCCGCCTTGTGCGCGTCGGAGCCCTTGCCACCAAAGTTGCCTTCTTCAATGTACTTCTTGGCGTTGTCCCATGCGCCACCACCGGTGGTCATGGAGATCGCGACGAACAGGCCGGTAACGATCGTGCCCAGCAGCACGCCACCCAGCGCACGCACGCCGGCACTGACACCACCGACGTCAGGCATGATGAAGTTCATGCCCAGCGCGACGACGACCGGCACCAGGACGGGCAGGAGCGAGGGGATCATCATTTCCTTGATCGCGGCCTTGGTCAGCATGTCGACGCAGGTGCCGTATTCCGGCTTGGCCTTGCCTTCCATGATGCCCTTGATCTCCTTGAACTGGCGACGCACTTCAACCACCACGGAGCCTGCGGCGCGACCGACCGCTTCCATGCCCATGGCGGCGAAGAGGTAGGGCACCATGCCGCCGACGAACAGGCCGATGATGACGGCCGGGTCGGACAGGTCGAAGAGGAACTTGACGCCCGGCTTGAAGGCTTCAAGCGCGTGCGTGAAGTCGGCGAACAGCACGAGGGCGGCCAGGCCGGCGGAGCCGATGGCGTAACCCTTGGTCACAGCCTTGGTCGTGTTGCCGACGGCGTCGAGCGGATCGGTTACACCGCGCACGGAGTCGGGCAGCTCGGCCATCTCGGCGATGCCACCGGCGTTGTCGGTGATCGGACCGTAGGCGTCGAGGGCGACGATGATGCCAGCCATCGAGAGCATCGAGGTAGCAGCGATCGCGATGCCGTACAGACCGCCCAGCATGTAAGCGGACCAGATCGAGGCGCACACGGCCAGCACCGGCCAGGCAGTCGCCTTCATCGACACACCGATACCGGCGATGACGTTGGTGCCGTGACCCGTGGTCGACGCTTCGGCGATATGACGCACTGGTTGGTACTCGGTCGCGGTGTAGTACTCGGTGATCACCACCATCAGACCGGTCAGCACGAGACCGATGACGGCCGCACCGTAGAGACGCATCTGCGAACCGCCACTGATGCCCATTGCCTGGTCGAGCAGGTGGTCATCAAGGATCCAGCCGGTGAGCGGGTAGAAGGCGATCAGCGCCAGGAGACCGGCGACGATCAGGCCCTTGTACAGCGCGGTCATGATCTTCTGGCCGGGCGATGCCTTGACGAAGAAGGCGCCGATGATCGAGGCGATGATCGAGAAACCGCCGAGGACGAGCGGATACAGCACCGCGGATTCGGCACCGGCCACGTTGGCCTTGAACAGCAGCGCGCCGAGCAGCATGGTCGCGACGATGGTCACGGCATAGGTCTCGAACAGGTCAGCCGCCATGCCAGCGCAGTCGCCGACGTTGTCGCCAACGTTGTCGGCAATCACGGCGGGGTTGCGGGGGTCGTCTTCCGGGATGCCTGCTTCGACCTTGCCGACGAGGTCGGCGCCGACGTCCGCACCCTTGGTGAAGATGCCGCCGCCGAGACGCGCGAAGATCGAGATCAGCGAGGAGCCGAAGCCCAAGCCGACCAGCGGGTGGAGGATGTGGTCGAGGCTGTGATCGCCCTGGGTCGCCTTGAGGTAGGCGTAGAAGCCGGCGACACCGAGAAGGCCGAGGCCGACCACCAGCATGCCGGTGATCGCGCCGCCCTTGAAGGCGACGTTCAGAGCGTCGTTCAGGCCCTTGCTCGCCGCTTCGGCGGTTCGCACGTTGGCGCGGACCGAAACGTTCATGCCGATGAAACCGGCCGCGCCCGAAAGCACCGCACCGAGCACGAAACCGACGGCTGTCGAGATGCCAAGGAACAAGACAATGACAACGGTCAGCGCGATACCGACCATCGCAATGGTCGTGTACTGACGCTTGAGATACGCTTGCGCGCCCTCCTGCACAGCGGCGGAAATCTCGCGCATGCGATCGTTGCCGGTCGGCTGCGCAATGATCCATTGTGCCGAAATCCAGCCATACACAATCGCTCCGATTGCGCAGACCAGTGCGAATATAAGACCTGAAGACATACACCCCCCTTATTCAAGGAAAAAACTGCAAAACACCACCAAAAACCACACCCGAGACCGGCCCCGGATGCGGCCCTTGCCTACTAGAAACAACTGCTCAAAGCTTGAACTCCGGTAACTTCTTCGCCACCGCGGCATTCTTGAGTGTCACGTATTTGGGCAACCCATCGGTACCGTACGGCGGATAATCCTCACCCTTCATCAGCGGGCCAAGGTACTCGCGGCACTTTTCGGTGATGCCGAAGCCATCTTTGGTGATGAAGTTCTTCGGCATCATCTTCTCGACGTTGGCGACCTTCGACAACGGCGCCATGCCGACCTTCCACTTGTACGGCTTGTTGGAGACGCGCTCAACGGTCGGCATCACCGAGTTGTGGCCCTTCAGGGCAAACTCGACGGCGGCCTTGCCCATCGCATAGGCCTGATCCACGTCGCTCTTCGAGGCGATGTGGCGCGCGGCGCGCTGCATGTAGTCGGCAACGCCCCAATGGAACTTGTAGCCCAGCGCTTCCTTGACCATGTTGGCGACGACCGGCGCGGCGCCACCCAGCTGGGCATGGCCGAACGCGTCGCGCGTACCCTGCTCGGCGAGGAACTTGCCGTCGGGCCAGTGACAGCCCTCGGACACAACCACCGTGCAATAGCCGAATTTCTTGACCAGGCTTTGCACCTTGGCGAGGAATTTCTTCTGGTCGAACAGCACCTCAGGGAACAGCACGACGATCGGCAACTCCGTATCCTTGGTGGAGGCCATCGCGCCCGCCGCGGCGATCCAGCCGGCATGCCGACCCATCACCTCGAGCACGAACACCTTGGTCGAGGTCGCGCACATCGAGCGCACATCGTAGGTGGCCTCGAGTGTCGATACCGCGATGTACTTGGCAACGGAACCGAAACCCGGGCAGTTGTCGGTGATCGGCAAATCGTTATCGACGGTCTTCGGCACGTGGATGGCTTGTACCGGATAGCCCAGTGTTTCAGACAACTGCGATACCTTGTAGCAGGTATCGGCGGAATCGCCACCGCCGTTGTAGAAGAAGTAGCCGATGTTGTGCGCCTTGAACACCTCGATGAGGCGCTCGTACTCGCGCTTGTTGGCTTCCAGCGACTTCAGCTTGTAGCGGCAGGAACCGAAGCCGCCCGAAGGCGTATGACGCAGCGCGGCGATCGCGCTGGCGGATTCCTTGGTCGTGTCGATCAGGTCTTCGGTCAGCGCGCCGATGATGCCATTGCGGCCGGCGTAGACCTTGCCGATCTTGTCCTTGTGTTTGCGCGCGGTCTCGATCACGCCACAGGCGGAGGCGTTGATTACAGCGGTGACCCCGCCGGACTGCGCGTAGAACGCGTTCATTTTTTTGATAGCCATGTGTCCTCGTCCCCCGTCGCTTACTTCAAGGCGGCGAAGGCGGCATCACGCACGTCATCGACCTTGCCCAGGCCGTTGATCTTGCGATACTGCGGGGCACCGGCGGCACCACTCTCCGCCCACTTGCCGTAGTAGTTGACGAGCGCCTCGGTCTGCTGGTGGTAAACCTCGAGACGCTTCAGAACGGTTTCTTCACGGTCATCATCACGCTGGATCAGCGCTTCGCCGGTGGCATCGTCCTTGCCTTCGACCTTGGGCGGGTTGAACTTGACGTGATAGGTGCGACCGGAGGCCACATGCACGCGGCGACCGCTCATGCGGGCAACGATTTCGCTGTCGGGTACGTCGATTTCGAGTACGAAATCGATCGGTACTCCGGCGTCCTTCATCGCTTCGGCTTGCGGAATGGTGCGCGGGAAACCGTCGAACATATAGCCGCCCTTGCAGTCGGCTTCCTTGAGGCGATCCTTGACGAGGCCGATGATGATGTCGTCGCGCACGAGGCCGCCCGCATCCATGATCTTCTTGGCTTCCAGGCCCAACGGCGTACCCGCCTTGACTGCGGCACGCAACATGTCGCCGGTCGAGATTTGCGGAATACCGAACTTTTCCTTGATGAAATTGGCCTGAGTGCCCTTGCCGGCGCCGGGTGGTCCCAACAGAATCAAACGCATCGTCTTGTCTCCTCGAGTTGTGTATTTAAATTTTGCGAATATTCGCACCAAAGGATTGGTGCCGGGCTAGATTTTATCTATCCCAAGATAGTCGTCGTGATTAGTGCGGCGCAGCAAATCGCTTGCAAACCCGCTCCAGATCAGCCGGCGTATCAACCCCTGCCTCGGGAGCATAAGCGCAATCGATGACATGGATATGAAAGCCGTGCCACATGGCGCGTAGCTGCTCCAGTGCCTCCCATTGCTCGATGGGTGCGGGTGTCAATCCGCCGTAGCGATGCAGAAATCCCACGCGGTAGGCATACAGGCCGATATGGCGGTGCACCACCAGTTCCGCAGGCAGCTTGTCGCGTTGCAGGGCGAGGCCGTCGCGATGCCACGGTATCGGCGCACGGGAAAAGTAGAGGGCGCGACCATTCGCCGCGGTCACGACCTTGACGACGTTCGGATTGAGGAAATCGGCGATATCGTGAATGCGATGCGCCGCGGTGGCAATGCTGGCCTCGTGATCGGTATCCAGCGCGCGGGCCACTTCGGCAATCAGGGCGGGATCGATGAGGGGTTCATCACCCTGCACGTTGACGACGATGCTGTCGTCGGCCCAGCCGCGCTGCGCGGCCACTTCGGCAATGCGGTCGGTGCCGCTGGCATGATCGCTACGCGTCATCAGGGCAACATGGCCGTGTGCTGAGACGACTTCCGCGACACGCGCATCATCGGTTGCGACGATGATTTCTTCTGCTCCGCTCTTCAGGGTAGCCTCGACGACACGCACCACCATGGGTTTCCCGGCGATATCGGCGAGCGGCTTGCCGGGCAGCCGCGTCGAAGCGTAACGCGCCGGGATGACGACGCGGAAAGGCATCAGCTCTCTTCTGGACCGAACTGGCGCGCTTCGTCTTCGAGCATGATCGGGATGTCGTCCCTGATCGGAAAGCCCAGCCGGCAGGCCTTGCACGCGAGTTCAGCAGCATCCTTGCGGTAGTCGAGCGGGCCCTTGCACAGCGGGCAGACGAGAATTTCAAGCAGACGCGGATCCATCGGTTTTCTTCTCCAGAATGTCCAGAATGTGGCGGGCCAAATCGGGTTCGACGACGGCATCGACCGGCAGCACCCAGATCGGCAGTGACGAAATGCCGGCGCATTTTAACGCGTCCTTTTCCGTCATCAGGAGTGCATCGCCGCTAAATTTCAGGTCTTCAGCGGTATAGCGATGATGATCGGGAAAGCTGTGGGACTCGAAGTGCAAACCCAGTTGCACCAGATGATCGAAGAAGCGTTGCGGCTCGCCGATGCCGGCGACTGCGTGCAGTGCGAGTCCCGCCAGATCGCCAGTCCCGCACGTGATGCGCGGATCATCGATCCGATAAAACTGCTGCCCCGTCAGTCGCATCGCGAAGGTCGGCACGTTATGCACGGGCGCCAGCGCGGTTTCGTTGAGTACCAGCGCATCGACACTGGCCAGGCGACTCGCCGGTTCGCGCAAGGGACCGGCCGGCAGCGGCCAGCCATTCATCAGACCGCGCCGGTCGATGACGGCGACCTCGATGTCGCGTTGCATGCGGTAATGTTGCAGACCGTCGTCGCAGAGGATCAGGTCACATTCCGGATGCTCCGTCAGCAAGGACCGGGCTGCCGCGACGCGATCGACGCCGACATGGACGGGGCAACCGGAGCGACGCGCCAGCAGCAGCGGCTCGTCGCCATAATCCTGTGCCGTCCCGCCAGCGCCGACTTTTGCAATCTGGTTGCCTATGCGTCCATAACCACGGCTGACGATACCGGGCTTGCGCCCTGCCGCTGTAAGGCGCTTGGCCAGCCATAAGGTCAGTGGCGTCTTGCCCGCTCCGCCGGCGATGATGTTGCCAACGACGACAACCGGCACTGGCAGACGCTCCGAGGTGAGCCAACCAAAGCGATAGGCCAGCCGGCGCAAGGCAGCAAGCGCGAAGAAGATGAATCCGACCGGCAGCAGCAACCAGGCGAGCGGGCCGCGCCCTTGCCAGACCTGGATCAGGCCATCACTGCTGCTTTTGCTGGGTGGCAAAGGAGATATGCGTCAAGCCGGCGTTGCGCGCGGCCTGCATGACATCGATGACATTCTGGTGCGCCGCCTTGGCATCGGCATTGATGACGATCACGGGTTCCCCGCCCGCGGCCGCATTGCGCAGCGACTGCGCGATCGCCTCCACACCGCCGGACACGGGTGCCTTGTTGATCATGACGCTGCCGCTCGCCATGACAACCACATCGATCTCGTTCGGCTTGTCCTGCTGGGCCTGCGCATCCGCGGTCGGCAGGTTGATTTCGAGGCCGGCGAACTTCGAATAGGTCGTGGTGATCATGAGAAAGATCAGGATCACCAACAGCACGTCGATCATCGGGATCAGGTTGATCTCCGGCTCGTCGTGGGCGCGACCGCGCTGGAAATTCACTGCCGCTCTCCGTGCACCTGCTCGACGAGCTTGAGCGCCTGCTGCTCCATTTCGATCACGCAGCTATCGACGAAGGCGCGGAAATGGCGATAGAAGATCATCGCCGGAATCGCGATCAGCAGGCCAAAACCCGTGTTGTAGAGGGCCACGGAAATGCCGTGGGCCAGCTGCTGCGGATTGTTGCCGGTCGCAGTCGCCGAACCGAAGATCTCGATCATGCCGACGATGGTGCCGAACAAGCCCATCAAGGGGCTCATCGAGGCAATCGTGCCGAGACTGGTGAGGAAGCGCTCGAGTTCGTGCGCGACGCCGCGCCCGGCCTCTTCGATGGCTTCCTTCATCACCTCGCGGGAACTGGTGACATTGCGCAGGCCGGCAGCGAATACCTTGCCGAGCGGTGAATGCGCATCGAGGCGCTTGAGGAGGTCATCGGTCGCACCGCCACGACGAAACTCCGCGACCGTACTTTGCAGCAGGCCGGCCGGCACGATCTTGGCACGCCGCAATGTTGCGCTGCGCTCGATGATCAGCGCAACGGCTATCACGGATGTCGCAAGCAGAAACCAGATCGGCCATCCTGCGGCCTGAATGATCGAAAACACGCTTTACCCTCCGGGCGATACAAAACAGTATGCGCACTTTACTACGAACCGCCGGTGTCACCGACTAGAATGCCGCATGAATTGCGCGTCCGAAATCACGGCGACACTTGACTGCTGGCTGCGGCATTTCCCGACCCTCAGTGCCGTCGCGCCAGCGCCGACTTTTGCCACCGCAGCCCCTGCACCCGATCCGGCTGTAACTATCGGAGCCTTGGCAGCGCTGGCTGCCGAAGCGCTCGCACGGGATCGCACACTCTGGATCATCACCGCTGACGACAGCCCGCTGCCGGAAATCTCGAACGCACTCGATCTACGCTTGCGGCCGCTGTGCCTGGTTCTGCCGGGCGCCGAACATGCCAGCCACATCGCCCTGCGCGCCACGCTATCGCTGCTGAAAAGCCGCTTGACGCGCTCCGCCGCCGACAGCGATGGCCCGGCCTGGGCGGCGATGCGCACTCGCCTGCAAACTGAAGATGCGCTCTGGCGCGCCAGCCTCGCCTGGACGGCGCGCGGCCTCGAACGCGAAGCGCCGCCGACCGGCGTCCTCGACCTGTTCCCGGTGCGTATTGGCCCGTGGCCGATCGCACAACGCCATGCCCTGCCGACCGACTGGGTCGTGCTGCTGCAATCGGGACAATTGCCCGCCTCGCTATGCACAGCCTGGCCGGGCGCCCGGCACACCGTGCTGCTCTCAACAGGCGCAACAAGCGGCGGGACGACACTTGCACCCTCCGACGAGACCGTTCGCCTGCGTGCCGAACTCGACGTACTTGGCCAGGAACTGGCGGAAATGGAACTCGAACTCGCCACCGCGCAAGCCGAGATCGCCATCTTCACCAGGCGTTATCACGAGCTGATCGCTGGCCGCATGACCGAACTCGACCGCATCCACGCAGACCTTGCCCAGGCGCGAATGGAGAACCAGCCCGAAGACGCGGCCATGAAGCAGGCCGCGCAATCCGCACAGGCCCGTGCCGAACAATCCCGGCGCGAGCACAAGGCCTATGCTTCACGTGAAGCTCAGCCCGAAACGGAACGCTTTGCCCCGGGCGACGACCTGAAGAAGCGCTTCCGCCTCCTGGCGCAGAAAATTCATCCGGATCGCGCCAGCGACGAGGCCGATCGTGCCTGGCGCACGCAACTCATGAGCGAAGCCAACCGCGCCTACCGTGCCGGTGATGCCGCTTCACTCGATGAAGTGCTGAGCCTCTGGCTGGAAGGTCGGCAGCGCACTCCAACCGGTGCCGTCCAGCCAGCGCCGACTTCTGCCAGCCTTCAGGCACTCACGGCACAACTCACGGCGATCCGGCAACGCATCGCGGCCATCACGGCCGAACTCGACCGGCTCTACGGCTCGAAGCTTTACGAACTCTATACCGCCGCGCGCATGGCGGAACGACAAGGACGCAATCTGCTGGAAGAGATGGCGCAGCGTCTTGACCTGCAAATCGGACAGGCGCAGGCCGAACTCGACGCGCTCGGCTAGAGCACGATCTCCAGTCCCTCGCTGGCCAGAGTCACTTCGCAGCCCGGATCGGGATGCCGTGACAGCGCCTCCGCGAACACTTTTTCCAGATCGTCATCGCTACGCGTCGGCTCATGATGGGTACAGAGCAGGCGCTTCGCGCCAATGCGGCGCGCCATCGCGATGGCGGTGTCGAACGTGCCGTGGCCCCAGCCAATCTTCTGCGGATATTCGGCTTGCGTGTAGGCCGTATCGACGATCAGCAGATCCACCGGCCCGATCGCCGCATCGAGTTCGGCTTGCCGCTGCTCGACCATGGCCTGGTATTCGGCGTATTCATCGTCTTCCGGCGCGTAGATGTTGAGCCACGGCTCGTGATCCCCGGTGAAGAACACCGACTTGCCGTTGCATTCGATGCGGTAGCCAAGGTCGGTAACGGGGTGGTTCATCAGCACCGGCGTCACCTTCGCGTCACCGATCATGACCACTTCGCCAATTGTCAATGTCTCGTACTCGATGCCGGCCTTCAGTTCCGCCTCGCGGATCGGGAAGTAACTGTACTGCAACTGCACGTTCATCACCTGCTCAATGCCCTGCATCGACACGAGGTCGAAGGCTCCATGAATGCGCACCTTGTTGCCGGGAATGTAAAGCGGCACGAAGAACGGCAGTCCCTGGATGTGGTCCCAGTGCGTATGGGTGATGAAGATGTTGGCCTGCACCGGCAGCCGCGCCAGCAGGCTCTGCGCCAGCGGAAAGATGCCGGTGCCCGCATCGAGGATGACCATACTGTCGTCGTCGCTGCGGACTTCAATGCAGGTCGTGTTGCCGCCGTAGCGCACGGTGCGTGGGCCCGGCGAGGGAATCGAACCGCGTACGCCCCACATCTTCACCTTCATGCTTACACTTCCCCGCCGATCTGTGCGAACGCCCGCGCATCTTCGACATGCTTGTTCAGATCGCCCAGAGATGCAATTACCATTTCGATGTCAGCGCCGAAACGTGTGGGCAGCCGTTTCAACTCTTCATCGCGCCACGGATTGCCGGAATCGCCGAAGGCATGCTTGCGGCAGATGGCGTCGGCCATGCGCAGGCAGTCGAGCATGGGTGTAGGTTCAACATCGCTGGCGTGATGGTCGCGGATGCAATCGACGAGAGCTTCGCCGAACTGCCACTTCTTAGCCAGCAGCGCACCGACGAAGGCATGATCGGCACCGATCACCTCGGTCTCGGCCACATGCAGCGGCTTGTCGGTGTCGGCAGCCATGGTTAGCGCGAGCACGAATTCAGCCGACATGAACTGGGCAAAGACCACCTTGCCGAAATCATGCAGCAGGCCAGCGACATAGCAATCGCCGGGATCGGCCTCCGAGCGCGCGTATTTCTCGCAGAGCAGGCGTGCCACCGAACCGACTGTCAATGAATGCAACAGATAGCGCTGGATGTCGAATCCTGCCGTGTTGAAGCGCGGCAGAATGCCGACGGCGGCAAACGAGAGCGCGAGATTCTTGATGGTGTTGATGCCCAGATAGATGACCGACTGGCCGACCGAACTGATCTTGTTGGGCAGGCCGTAGTAGGCCGAGTTGATGACGCGCAGAATCTTCATCGTCATCACCGGGTCTTTCTCGACCACGCCAACGAGACTCTTGGGCAGACAATTGATGTTGCGCGTCATCTCGAGGATCGTCTGCACGCTCTTCGGAAAGGCGGGCATGCGGTCGACAGCCGTGGTCAGCCTGCGTTCGAGCTCGGGAGTCAGTTGAGGCATTGCCGCTTCCAGGAAACAATCCTGGCCGGATTATAGGGGCGGCTTACCGTGCGACGACGCGCTCATAATAGCGGGCGCGGTAGAGCAGGCGGCGCTTCTCCGGCGTTTCGGTAAATCCGCTGCGGTCGTGCAATATGTTGTTCGAGACCAGCCCCATGCCCGGTTCGAGCCGACCGTGAAAGGTCCAGGGCGTCGGTGTCGCAAGGATGCGTTCGAGCGCCGTGCGTGCCGCTACGGCACCATCGTGCCACGCAATGCTGACGGTACGCGCCGTGTAGCGCATGTGCAACGTGCCATCGTCATTGACCGAAAACACCGGCCCCGGCTGCGCTGCGCGCGCCACACCGTGATCGTCGGTGCGAGGCGGAATCGTCATCGCATCTGGTGCCGACAAGGCACGGATGTACTCCGGATTCTCGTCGCGCAACAGGATGTAGGCGATGTCGTGGTCGAGCAGTTGGTTGGTACCGCCGGTCGCACCGCTTTGCACACAGTGCAGCAACAGGCCGCGGATCGTGTGCTCGGGCGTGTTGTAGTAGCCGTCGGTATGCCAGCGGATCGGCTTGTCGGTGTAAGGAATGAACTCCTTGCGCTCACCACGCTTCTCGGCGCCCGTGACGGAAATCGGTGAGATGCCATCATTGTCGGTAAGCCAATGGCCATCAAGCGTCTGCATGCCCAGTTGCGTGCCCAGCCGGCGCGGGATTTCCTTGTCGGGATCGGTGCCGGTCTTGCTCACATAGATCGCCATGTTGCAGCGATTGTTGAGATCGACGAGACTGGCGCGCTCCGCCGGCTTGAGTTCGCGCGGGTCTTCCAGCGAGACGATGATGTCTTCGATACGGCGCGGCGACGTATCGAGTTTCTGCTCGCGCCAGACTGCATAGGCGCGCGTATCGCTCAGGTCGAAAGGGCCCGGCATGATGCGATTCCTCTCAGTCGATCGAGCCGCGCAGATCCTGCCGCCGCTCGCTTTTGGCCTGTTCGGGATTGAACAGTCCGGCCAGGGTTTTTTCCAGCATCTTCAGGGCTTCCGGGGCCTCGATGTCCATCGCCTGATCGACCACCCAGAGCTTGTCCTTCTCCGGCAGGACATCGCGCAGGCAGGCGGCGAAAAAGCGCTTGAAGCCGAAATCCGGCCCCTTTTCGTCGTAGTCGAACTCGGCGTAGTCGGCGGCACGACGATTGAACAGGTCGATGAAATGCCGCTGCGACTCGCCCGGCACGGCCTCGCCCAGCAGCATGATGTTGTTTTCCTCGACGAAACGACCGATATTCTTGGCCATCACCGAGGTGAATTCCACGCGCGCATCTTGATCCAGCTCGCGATAGGCGACGCGGTCGGCCGACACCGCGAGGAATGCAAGAAATTCGCAGACGAAGTCGAAGTACTGGCGGCCCGGATCGATGTCGTAGTCGGCCTTGCGCATGCGCTTGATCGACTCGATGGCAAGCTTCCACGCCAGCACGGCCACCACCGAGGCCAGCGTCGCGGGGGAGCGCTGGCCTTTGGTGTGGAACTTGGTTTTCAGGCGGATGGCCATGACGGGCTACGAAATGAATCGGTGCCGTCTCGCCAGCGCCGACTTTTGTGCGGGCTTAATAGCCACCCTTGCCCTTCGGCTGCGGCAGACCAGCAATGCGACAACCCTGCTTGGCCGCGCCGCCATCCGGGAACAGGTCGAACAACAACGCGTTGTCGGCTTCCGGCATGTCGGCTTCTTCCTGGAGTCCTTTAATCAGGTTGCGCGCATTCGGGGTATGACCTTCTTCCTGGTACTTCTGGCGCAGGTAGCTGATGATCTTCCTGTGCTGATCGGTCAGCGCGAGGCCTTCGGCTTCTGCAAATGCCGTCACCGCCTCCTCACTGTAATCCGGCTCCAGCAGATAGCCGTAACTATCGACTTCCTTTTCTTCACCGTTGATGACGATACCCATGATTTCCTCCTTGGCTATGAGTTGAGATGAATTTTTCGAATCATTCTAGCTGCCGTCCGACGGGTTCGACTTGTGCGGCACGAAAATGCCGCAGCCGCGCTTGCGTTCGACGCCGAGTCCATGCTGCATCAGGCGCAGCGTTGCGGCTTCGTCGAGTCCGGTCACCATCAGGCTGAATCCGTGCAAAATCCCGTGACCGGCACGAGCCGTCTGCCGCTTGCCACAGAGCACCGAATGCGGTTTGAGCTCGAGTTTGCCCAGCTCCTCCTGGCAGGCTGCAAAAAATCGGGCCTCATCCGGCAAACAGGTCGAGTCCGAATCGAAGGTAACAAATTTTGAATAGAGGACAGGGGTGTGTGCAATCGCCTTCTCGGTCACCTTGCCCACTTCGATGCTAAGCCCGGCCAAATCAAGCTGAACACCCACCAGCGCCCGAGCATCGTCGACCCGCTCACGCGGCAGACGCAGATTCAGGTGCGCGCGGCGCGATAGATACCACTCTTCCCTGCCTGGACTCAGGCCGTAAAGGGGGTGAACCCCGGCCAATCTCTCGCTGTCCAGCCAGGGCAGCGCTACCCGGATCGCCTGCCACAAGGCATCCGCATAGTCCTGAGGCACGCTGCTACCCTGCAAGGAAAACTGGAGATCGACCATTTCAGGGTTCGTCACAGGCCTGCCCGCCTTCCGGAGGCGAGGCTTCCACAGCCTCCAGCTGTCGCCGCGACCAGACAGCCATGACTTCAGCCCAGCGCGCCGCCGTCACCGGGTCGACATCGAATATCGTAAAACGACGATGTTCGCGAATGCGCAAACGCAGAAAGGGCACGCCACCCGCTTCGAAATCGATCTGTTGCAGTTCGATTTCCTGGTTACCTACAGGTACACGAAACTTGTCAAGGCTGGTAATCTTGTCCACGATTAATCGGCTTGCGTCAGGATAAAGTATGCCGTCACAGATGGGGATGGACTATCGCACCACAAGCTACGGGGAACCATCACCGCATCGGGGAAAATACACTACTCCTTTCGGGTAGGTTCACCTAAGCCCTCAATTGCGGTTATTCTACCTGCCGGAGGTATGGTGCCCCGGACGATCCCGACCTGATAATTGCCAAAAATACGGAATCCGATGCACCCCAAGTGAACATCAGTTCCCAACAGTCACCTACGAGGAGATAACATGGCCAAACAGCCTCACGCTACCCCTTTGCTTGACCAACTCGAGTCCGGTCCCTGGCCCAGTTTCGTTACCGGCTTGAAGCGTCTGGCGAAGGACAAGGATTACGTCGTCGATTTGCTCGGCCACCTCGAGCACTCCTACAAGACCCGCAAGGGTTACTGGAAGGGTGGCACGGTCGGTGTCCTGGGTTACGGTGGCGGTGTCATTCCCCGCTTCACCGAGATCAAGAACGAACAAGGCGAGCCCCAGTTCAAGGATGCCGCCGAGTTCCACACCATCCGGATCATGCCGCCCGCCGGCATGCACTACGATACCGACACCCTGCGCAAGTTCTGCGACATCTGGGAAAAGTACGGTTCCGGCCTGATTGCGCTGCATGGCCAGACGGGCGACATCATGCTCCAGGGCTGCACTTCCGAGAACGTGCAACCCGCGTGGGACGAGATCAACCAGATGGGCTTCGACATGGGTGGCGCCGGCCCGTCCGTGCGCACCGGCATGTCCTGTGTCGGCGCGGCGCGCTGCGAACAGTCGTGCTACGACGAAGCCAAGGCTCATCAAATGGTCGTCAACCGCTTCCTTGATGACATCCATCGTCCCGCCCTGCCCTACAAGTTCAAGTTCAAGTTCTCCGGCTGCGGCAACGACTGCATGAACTCGATCCAGCGTTCCGACATGGCAATCATCGGCACCTGGCGCGACAACATGAAGACCGATGACGCGCTCGGCAAGCAATGGTTCGCCAAGCATGGAATGAATGAACTGATCAATGACGTCGTCAGCATGTGCCCGACGCGCGCCCTGCAGGTCAAGGAAACCAAGGACGTGCGCAAGGATGCCCACGTCAGTGCCGTTGCCCTGAACGACAGCCAGTCGCTCGAAGTCGACAACAAGGACTGCGTGCGCTGCATGCACTGCATCAACGTCATGACCGGAGCCCTCGGCCCGGGCAATGACAAGGGTGCGACCATCCTCGTCGGTGGTCATGGCCACCTCAAGATCGGCGCGACATTGGGCACGGTGATCGTCCCCTTCATGTCCCTCAAGCAGGACGAGGACTACGAGAAGCTCGTCGAGCTGGCGCAAACGATCATCGACTTCTTCGCCGAAAACGCCCTCGAACATGAGCGCACCGGCGAGATGATCGAGCGTATCGGTCTGGCCAACTTCCTCGAAGGCATCGATGTGGAAGTCGACCCGAACATGATCAACTGCCCGCGCTCGAATCCCTACGTCAATACCGGCGGCTGGGACGAAGAGGTCGCCAGGCTCAACGCCAAGAAGGCGGCGGCCTAAGCCATGCATCACGTTTGACCGGCGCCGGTTCCCTCAGGAACCGGTGTTCGGCCAAGCTGAAAACCCTATTCGTATAGCAACAATTCACGACTAAATTACTCGGAGACGATTCATGGCTCAACCTCAAGCGCGCAAGCCAGTCGAGCACTTTCTCGACAACAAGAAATTCCTCCACCCGAAGCTCGCCGCCAACTACGGCAACTGGAAGCGCCACGACCGTCCGCGTCCCGGCGTCCTGCACCACGTCTCGAACACGGGCGATGAAGTCTGGACCGTGCGTGCCGGAACCGCCCGCCAGATGGACGTTTTCACGATTCGCAAGCTCTGTGACATCGCCGACCAGTTCGCCGAAGGCCGGGTTCGCTTCACCATCCGTTCCAACATCGAATACATTCTTTCCGAAGAAAGCAAGGTTGCCCCGCTGATCGCCGAACTCGAAAAGAACGGCTTCCCGGTTGGCGGCACCGGCAACTCCGTTTCGATGGTTGCCCACACCCAAGGCTGGCTGCATTGCGACATCCCCGGCACCGACGCCTCCGGCGTGGTCAAGTCGATGATGGACGCCTTGTACGATGATTTCAAGAAAGAAGAGATGCCCAACCGCGTGCGGCTCTCCACCTCCTGCTGCGAAATCAACTGCGGCGGCCAGGCCGACATCGCTGTCGTCATCCAGCACACCAAGCCGCCAAAGATCAACCACGACCAGGTTGCCAACGTCTGCGAACGTCCGACCGTCGTCGCGCGCTGCCCGGTCGCGGCCATCCGTCCCGCGCTGGTGAATGGCAAGCCCTCCCTCGAAGTGGATGAGAAGAAGTGCATCTGCTGCGGCGCCTGCTATCCCCCCTGCCCGCCGATGCAGATCAACGACCCCGAGCATTCCAAGCTGGCGATCTGGGTGGGCGGCAAGAACTCCAACGCGCGCAGCAAGCCCTCCTTCCACAAGATGGTTGCCGCCGGCCTGCCCAACAATGCCCCGCGCTGGCCCGAGGTCAATGCGATCGTCAAGAACATCCTGATGGTTTACAAGGCGGATGCCCGTCCCTGGGAGCGCATGGCCGACTGGATCGAGCGCATCGGCTGGCCGCGTTTCTTCGAGAAGACGGGTCTGCCCTTCACCAAGTACATGATCGACGATTGGCGCGGCAGCCGTTACAACCTGAACGCTTCGGCTCACGTCCGCTTCTGAGGGTCAAGACACAATGAAGTTTTCCATTCTGGTCAGCGAAGGTCCCTACACGCACCAGTCGTCCGACACCGCCTATCAGTTTGCCAAGGCGGTGTTGGCGAAGGGCCATGAAATCTTTCGCATCTTCTACTATCACGACGGCGTCAACAACGCGACGCGTCTGACCACGCCACCGCAGGATGACCGCAACATCGTCAACCGCTGGTCGAAACTGGCCGAGGAAAACAACCTCGACCTCGTGGTCTGTGTCGCTGCTGCCCAGCGTCGCGGCATCGTCGATGATGGCGAAATGAAGCGCAACGGCAAGGACGCCACCAACCTGGCGCCCGGCTTCCGCATCTCCGGTCTCGGTCAGCTGATCGAAGCCGGCATTCAGTCCGACCGTCTGGTCGTGTTCGGCGACTAAGGGGCTAACAGATGACTACCAAGAAATTCATGATGGTCAATCGCAAGGCCCCCTACGGCACCATCTATGCATGGGAAGCCCTTGAAGTCGTGCTGATCGCGGCCGCTTTCGAACAGGACGTATCCCTGGCCTTCCTCGATGATGGCGTCTACCAGCTCAAGAAGGGCCACCAGACCAAGGGTATCGAAGTCAAGGCGTTCGAAAAGACCTGGGGGGCACTGGAAGATTACGATGTCACCAAGCTCTATGTCGCCCAGGAATCCCTGGCGGAACGTGGCTTGACTGCTGACGATCTCGCCGTGCCTGTCGAAGTGCTCTCCCGTGCCGACATCGGCAAGCTGATGGAAGAGCAGGACGTTCTCCTGTCGTTCTGAGGAAATCAACATGCTGCATATCATCAACAAGTCCCCATACGACCGTCCCGCTCTTGACTCCGTTCTGGCAACCGGCGAAGGCGCCATTCTTTTGATCGAGGATGGCGTCTATGCGGCGGCCAAGGGTGGCGCTGAAGAGAGCAAGATCAAGGGTGCCATGGGCAAGTTCAAGTTTTATGCCCTGACCGTCGACCTTGAGGCGCGCGGGATCGCCGATCGCGTAATGGATGGCATCACCGTCGTCGATTACGCCGGCTTTGTCGATCTCGTCGCGGACAACAAAACCTGCCAGTCATGGCTGTAACCCAATCACAATCAATCAACCAGGAGACAACAAATGGCTATCGAAGTTAACGGCAAGAGCTACGAAACCGACGAAGAAGGTTATCTGGTCAACCTCGGCGACTGGAACGAAGACGTCGCTGCCTTCCTCGCCCAGCAGGAAGGCGTCAATCTGACCGACCAACACTGGGAAGTCATCAACTTCCTGCGCGACTACTACACCGAATTCCAGATCGCTCCGGCCGTGCGCGTCCTGACCAAGGCCATCGGCAAGAAGCTCGGCGCCGACAAGGGCAACAGCCAGTATCTATACGAGTTGTTCCCCTACGGCCCGGCCAAGCAGGCATGCAAGATCGCCGGCCTGCCGAAGCCGACCGGCTGCGTCTAACAGTAGCAATGCGCGGCGGGAGGGACTTGGAGTGCCGTCCCGCCAGCGCCGACTTTCGCAGCTTTGCCGGCAAGCCTCGGGAAGTGTCCTGGCTTGACGCAGGTATCGTTGCGCCTTTGATTGCTGTGTTCGCTGTGGTGCATCGTCCATGACTCTGTTCTTCGCGATCCTGTTCTACCTGGCTACCGCCTTGTTCGTCGTCGGCCTGGCTTACAAGATCTACGACTTCGCCCGCACACCGGCGCCACTGTCGATTCCCACGACACCGGCCCCGACCACGACGACGGGAGTCGCCTTCCGCATGGCCCGGGAAGTCGTATTGTTCGAAAGCCTGTTCAAGGGCAATCTGTGGATCTGGCTGTTCGGCTGGCTATTCCACATGGGCCTCTTCCTCGTGCTGGTACGTCACCTGCGCTACTTCATCGACCCAATCCCCGCCTGGCTGGTATTTGTCCAGCCCTTCGGCAAATACGCCGCCTTCATGATGATTGCCGGCCTCGGCGGCCTGTGGGCGCGCCGCTTCCTCGTCGAGCGCATCCGCTACATCACCACGCCATCCGATCATCTCTGGCTTGCGCTTCTCGTCGGCATCGGAATCACCGGCGCAGCCATGACCTTTGTTTCGCACGTCGATGTCGTCGCAGTCAAGACGTTCTTCCTTGGCCTGATGGCCTTCGAGATCAACCCGTTGCCGGCCCATCCGGCACTCATTATCCACCTGCTTCTTGTGGCGTTGCTAATGATCCTGTTCCCCTTCAGCAAGCTGCTGCATGCCCCGGGCGTGTTCTTCAGCCCGACCCGCAACCAGGCCGATAACCCACGCGAGAAACGCCATCTGGCAGCGTGGGCCGCCCAGATCGAGAAGAACTGACATGGCCGACCTAGAGTTCCAGATTCCCAAGTTCCGCGAGATCCCCGAAGTTCCGGCGATCAATGTCGGCACGATGGCGCATTCCCGGCCGCACGTTGCCAACGAAAAGATTCAGGATGCCCTCGGCTACCAGACGAAGCTCGACGAAGACTGGCAGGTCACGCACGACAAGGCGATCGGCAAATTCGGTGAACTGCTCGGCAAGTACCGCTCGCTCAAGGTCTTCATGGACTCCTGCGTGCATTGCGGCTCCTGCACCGACAAGTGCCACTACTTCATCGGCACCAACGACCCGAAGAACATGCCGGTCGCGCGCCAGGAGTTGATGCGCTCGGTCTATCGCCGCTACTTCACGCTGGCGGGCAAGATGTTCCCCGGCCTCGTCGGCGCCAAGGACCTCACCAAGGAGCTGCTCGACGAGTGGTACTCCTACTTCTGGCAATGTTCCGAATGCCGTCGCTGCTCCGTGTTCTGCCCCTATGGCATCGACACGGCAGAAGTCACCATGGCGGCGCGCAACATTCTGGATACGGTCGGCTACGGCCAGAAATACACCAACGAGATTCTCGGCAAGGTCAACAAGATCGGCAACAACCTCGGCCTGCCCGGACCGGCGCTCGAAAACACGCTGGAGGGTCTGGAAGAGGACCTGAAAGAAGACACCGGTTTCGACATCAAGTACCCACTCGATGTGCAGGGGGCGGAAGTCCTGCTGGTCACGCCTTCGGCCGATTTCTTCGCCGAACCGCACATTGAAAGCCTGATCGGCTATGGCAAGGTTTTCCACGCCGCCGGCATCAGCTGGACGCTCTCTTCCTACGCCTCTGAAGCCGGCAACTTCGGCATGTTCGACGGCGACTACGAGATGATGCGCAAGGTTGCTCTGCGAATCCGCAAGGCTGCCCTCGAACTCGGGGTGAAACGCATCGTCGTCGGCGAATGCGGCCATGCATGGCGAATTGCCTACGCCTTCTGGAACACCCTCAGCGGCCTGGGCGCCGGCGCCAACGATCCCTTCGCCATCGAACTGCAAAAGCAGCTCGACCCGCGCTTCAAGCAGCCATCGCACATCTGCGAATTCACTTGGGATCTGATCCAGCAGGGCCGTCTGCAATTCGACAAGGAAGCCAACGACCACCGCGTCATCACCTTTCACGACTCCTGCAACGTCGCACGCGGTTCGCGCATGGGCGACTACGCCGGCGGGCAATTCGAGATTCCGCGCAACATCATCAAGGCAGTGGCGAACAAGTATGTCGACATGGCGCCGGAGACCATCCGTGAAGCCACCTTCTGTTGCGGCGGCGGCGGCGGCGTGCTTACCGACGAACTGATCGAACTGCGCATCAAGGGCGCCTTCCCGCGCATGGAGGCGCTGCAGCAGGTGGTCGAGCAGCATGGTGTCAACTTCATGGCGACCATCTGCGCGATCTGCAAGGCGCAATTCACCAAGGTTCTGCCCTACTACGGTTTCAACATGCGACTGGTGGGAGGAGTACACCAGTTGGTTAGCACCGCGATACGCCTCGGCAACGAGCAATAAACACGAAACGCAACACGATAATTACGGAGACGACGATGTCAGCGACCCCCGAAACCCAAAGCGCAAAGTTAACCTTCCGCATGTACAAGGACGGTGAAAAGCCGGACTCCTACAAACGGGCGCAAGAAAAGATTTTCCAGGCTGGCTGGTCCTACAAGTGCCCGACTTACATCCAGTCGACACCACCCTGCCAGGGTTCCTGCCCGTCCGGCGAGGATATCCGTGGCTATCTCAACATCGTGCGCGGCGTCGAAAAGCCACCGGTCGGCGCCGATGGCAAGCCCGTCATGCCCTGGCAGGAATATGCCTGGCGCCGCCTGACCGAAGCCAACCCGTTGCCGGCCGTGATGGGCCGTGTCTGCCCGGCGCCCTGCGAAAGCGGCTGCAACCGCAATCAGGTCGAAGACCACGTCGGCATCAACTCCGTCGAACACTATCTCGGCGAGTACGCAATCAAGAACAATCTCCAATTCAACAAGCCCGAAAAGCTGACCGGCAAAAAGATTGCGGTCATCGGCGGCGGCCCCGCCGGCCTGTCCGCCGCCTACCAGCTGGCCCTGAAGGGTCACTCCTGCACGATCTTCGACGACCACGAATTCCTCGGCGGCATGATGCGTTATGGCATCCCGGGCTACCGTACCCCGCGTGACGTACTTGACGCCGAAATCCAGCGCATCCTGAACCTCGGCGTCGAAGCCAAGCTCAAGTGCAAGATCGGTGTCGATATCACGATGGAGCAAATCCGCAAGGATTACGACGCCGTGTTCCTCGGCCTCGGCGCTCAGGGTGGTCGCGCCTTGCCGGCTGAAGGTGCCGACAACGTCACCAACGTCGTGACCGCAACGGCTTTCCTGAAGGCCTTCAACGACGGCCGCCTGAAGACCGTGGGCCGCAATGTTGTCGTCGTCGGTGGTGGCGACACCTCGATGGACGTCGCGACCGTCGCCCGCCGTCTGGGCCACATCGAAAACGCCAAGCCGACCGACTGGGAAGGCGCCATCGCAGGCCGTCTGGCCCAGGATGTTGCCGACATCTCCATGCGCAAGGGCGCGGATGTCGTGCTGACCTCGGTCTTCCCGATCGACAAGATGCTGGCCTCCAAGGCCGAGCTCGATCATGCACAATCCGAAGGCATCGAGATCATGGGTGGCTGGATGCCGGTCGCCGTCGTCAAGGATGCCAATGGCCGCGCCACCGCACTGCGTGTTTGCCAGTGCGAGGCCAAGATGGTCGGCGGCAGGCTCGACATCAAGAAGATCGAGGGCACCGACAAGGACCTGCCGGCCGACCTGATCGTCTCCGCGATCGGTCAGACCGTCGATTTCATCGGCCTTGAGGAATTCGACAACGGCAAGGGCATTGTCAGTGCCGACAAGAACTATCAGGTTCAAGGCAAGCCGGGCGTGTATGCCGGCGGTGACGTGCTGCGTCCCCATCTGCTTACCACGGCTGTCGGTCATGGCGCCATCGCGGCCGATGGCATCGATCAGTATCTGCTGGGCCTGGAAGTTGGTCGCCGTCCGAAGGTCGATGTCCATGTCTTCGATATGATGCGCAAATATGTTGAAAAAGGCCTGCCCCTCGAGGATGTGAAAGAGCCGACGCGCGGCACGGATAAGACCAAATCGGTGCACAACTACGACAACCGCTCGGAGCGTTACATCATCCCGCATAGCGAGTTGTTCCTAGGCCACTTTCAATACACCCCGCGCAACATGCGCCATATCACGCACCTCAACAAGGAGTCCGCGCTGGGCAACTTCGAGGAACGTCTCGATCCGCTTGACGACAAGCAGGTCGTCGCCGAAGCGAAGCGCTGCATGAGCTGTGGCCTGTGCTTCGAGTGCGACAACTGCGTCATGTACTGTCCGCAGACCGCCGTCTATCGCGTCAAGAAGACCGAGGCAACCACTGGCCGCTATGTGGCGACGGACTACGACAAGTGCATTGGCTGCCATATCTGTCACGATGTCTGCCCGACCGGCTACATCCAGATGGGTCTTGGTGAGTAACGCAATAAACAAGGGGTAAGGAGGAGTATGGCCATCATGAAACGGATGCTCATCGGTCTAGCGGCGATCCTGCTGCTTGCCCCCGTTTTCGCCACCGCTGGCGCGCCGAAGCCGAACGTGATCATCGAGAATCCCGGTCAGTGCATCGCGCCGACGGCGGAGATGCGCGTCAATCACATGAAGATGCTCAATCACTCGCGCGACCGGACCCTGCGGCAGGGCATCCGTGGCGAGAAGGCGAGCCTCAACGGCTGCATCGAGTGCCATGCCAGCAAGACGACCGGATCGGTGCTCGGCAAGGATGGTTTCTGCGAAAGCTGCCACACCTATGCCGCCGTAAAAGTCGATTGCTGGCAATGCCATCAACCCAAGGCTGGCTACAAGCATGCCGAGGCTGCGGGAGTAAAACCATGAAGAAACCGCAAGACCTCCTTGACAACAAGCCACGCCGAAATTTTGTCGGCGCCGCCGCCATCGCGGGCGCCGGCCTGGGAACCCTCGCCCTGGCGCCCGGCCTGCACCTGATCCAGGTTTCCGAAGCCAACACGCCTTCGCAAGGCGCCTCCGGCAAGGTACGCTGGGGTATGCTGATCGACTCGACCAAGTGCGCCAGCGGTTGCGATGTCTGCGTCAAGGCTTGCAACACCGAGAACGGGATCAACGAAACCCTCAAGGACGCGCGACAGGGTTCCCAGTGGATCCGCAAGATCGATCTGAAGAATCCCAAGACCGGCCAGGAGCACTCCCTCCCGATGCTCTGCCAGCATTGCGCCCATCCGCCCTGCGTCGATGTCTGCCCGACGGGCGCGTCGATGAAGCGCGCCGACGGCATCGTGCTGGTCGATCGCCACACCTGCATCGGCTGCCGCTACTGCATGCTGGCCTGCCCCTACAAGGCACGCTCGCTCGTCCATCTGCCGCTCACGAACCAGAATCCTGAAGTGCCGCGCGGCCAGGGCTGCGTCGAATCCTGCACTTTCTGCGTCCAGCGCGTCGACAAGGGCCTGAAGCCGGCCTGTGTCGAAGCCTGCCCGGATGGCGCCATGTTGTTCGGCGATCTCAACGATCCCGCGAGTGAAATCGCGCAACGCATCGCCAAGGAAAAAACCACGCAGGTGCGCGGCGATCTGAAGCTCAACCTCGGCGTGCGTTATCAGGGAATCTGACCATCATGCAAACCGCACTCACAAATCGTCTGGAAGGCCCGAGCTTCTACGCCCTGGCCGGCATCGGCGCCCTGATCAGCCTGCTCGGCTTGGGCGCGGCGCTGTACATGGAGACCAGCGGCCACCACGTCACCGGCATGAACAACCAGGTATTCTGGGGTCTGCCGCATGTCTTCGCCATCTTCCTGATCGTCGCCGCCTCGGGCGTGCTCAACGTCGCCTCGATCGGCACCGTTTTCGGCAAGAAGGCCTACAAGTCGCGCGGGCCGCTCTCCGGACTGCTGGCGATCACCATGCTCGCCGCCGGTCTGTTCGTCATCATGCTCGACCTCGGCCGCGCAGACCGACTGGTCATCGCCATGACCCATGTCAACTGGACCTCGGTCTTCGGGTGGAACATGGTGCTCTATCCGGTGTTCTTCGGCCTCGTCGGACTCTATGTCTGGATGTTGATGGACCGGAAGATGTATGCCTACTCCAAGCCTGTTGGCATCGCTGCCTTCATCTGGCGCCTGGTCATGACGACCGGTACCGGATCGATCTTCGGCTTCGTGGTCGCCCGGCAAGCCTATCACTCGGCCGTGATCGCGCCGATGTTCATCATCATGTCCTTCGCGTGGGGCCTGGCGGCCTTCCTGCTCTTCCAGAGTGCCATGTACAAATGGCATGGCGCCGAATTGCACGAGTCGATCCGCAAGCGCCTCAACAACCTGCTGGGCGTGTTCATCGCCGCGGTGTTCTACTTTGTGCTGGTCTATCACCTGACCAATATCTACTTCGCCAAGCAGACCGAGTTCGAGCAGTTCATCCTGATCAACGGCGGCGTGTTCTCGCAGTTGTTCTGGGGTGGCTTCGTCGTGCTCGGCACCATCGTGCCGCTGCTGCTGCTCTATCTGCCCTCGATGCAGCGCAGTGCCGGCGCCGGCACGATCGCCGCCCTGCTGACTATCGTCGGCGGCTTGGCTTTCCTCTACGTTTTCATCATCGGCGGACAGGCCTATCCGCTTGACATGTTCCCGGGCATGGAGGTCAAGAGCACCTTCTTCGACGGCCATATCGACAACTACGTGCCAAGCATGCCCGAGATCCTCCTGAGCATCGGCGGTTTCGGTGTTGCTTTCACGCTGACTCTGGTTGCCGTGCGCATCCTGCCCTTCATGCCGCAGGACGACATCGCCAAGCTGCAGGCCAGCGGCGCCCTGCACGACTGAGCCACCTGCGCGGTGGAATCCCCTGCCGGGGATTCCCCGGGCAACGTGCAGCACATCATGCATCGTTTCCTGATCTCCGCCGCGCACAAATCCTCGGGCAAGACCACGCTGAGCATCGGCCTCGCGGCCGCCTTGCGCGCGCGCGGCCTGTCGGTGCAACCCTTCAAGAAAGGGCCGGACTACATCGACCCGCTCTGGCTGGGCCGAGCGGCCGGACGCGGTTGTCGCAACCTCGATTTCTTTCTCTCTCCGCATGACGAAATCCGGGCGCAGTTCGCCCACGGCCATGATGCCGACGTCTGCCTCGTCGAGGGCAACAAGGGTTTGTACGATGGCCTGGCACTCGACGGATCGAACAGTAATGCCGCTCTCGCCCGCCTGCTCGACCTGCCGGTGATCCTTGTGCTCGACACCCGCGGCCAGACCCGCGGCATCGCGCCACTGATTCTCGGCTACCAGGCTTTCGAGCCGGACATCCGCATTGCCGGCGTGATTCTCAACCGTCTGGGCGGCAGTCGCCATGAGGCAAAGCTGCGCGCCGTCGTCGAACACTACACCGACGTGCCGGTCATCGGTGCCGTGCATGAAGATGCCCAACTCGCCGTCGTCGAACGCCATCTCGGCCTGATGCCCGCCAACGAGGCGTCTCACGCGGAACAAACCATCGCCGCCATCGCGGACCGCGTCGCGCGCCAGGTCGACCTCGATCGCCTGCTGTCGATCAGCGCGACCGCTACTCCCCTTGCCCCGCCGCCAGTACAAGGCCTAGACCGGCCGGCGCCGCAAACCATTCGCGTAGCCATTGCGCGCGATGCCGCCTTCGGCTTCTATTACACCGACGATCTGGATGCGCTGGCTGCTGCCGGTGCCGAACTGGTGCCTTTCGACACGCTCAAGGATGCCCGGTTGCCACCCTGCGAAGCCCTGTTCATTGGCGGCGGCTTCCCGGAATCGTTCGTCGATGAACTCTCGGCCAACACCGTATTGCGCGCCGATATTCGCAAGGCGATCGAAAACGGCCTGCCGACCTATGCCGAGTGCGGCGGCCTGATGTATCTGGCCCAGTCGATTTCCTGGCATGGCAAGACCCGGCCGATGGTCGGCGTCATCCCCGGCGACATCCTGATGCACGAAAAACCCGTCGGTCGCGGCTATGTCGTCATCGAACCGACGGAACAGCATCCCTGGCGCTGCCCGCCATGCCGTCCTGCCAGCGCCGACTTTTCGCAGTCGCTGCATGCCCACGAGTTCCACTACTCGGAAATTCGCGGCCTGCCGGCTGACACGCGCTACGCCTATGCCGTCAAGCGCGGCCACGGCGTTGATGGTCAGCACGACGGCATCCTGCGCCACAACCTGCTGGCGTCCTACACCCACCTGCGCAGCACCGCCGGTTGCGACTGGCCTGGCCGCTTCGTCGAATTCGCCAAACACTGCCACCCACCACCCCGGGAGACCGCTCCATGTTTACCCTGACCCCAGCCGCCGCCGAACAAATCCTGAGTGCCGCCACCTCCCAGCAGGATGGCGACGAACCGCCCTGCCTGCGCGTGGCGGCCAAGATCGAGGATGGCGAAATCGCCTATGGCATGGGCTTCGACGACGAGCGCGACCAGGATGCCGTGATCGAATCCTGTGGCGTCACCCTGCTGATTTCCCCGCACAGCCAGGAATTGCTGGCCGGAGGGACGCTCGACTTCGTCGAATTGCGTCCCGGCGAATTTCAGTTCATCTTCGTGAACCCGAACGACCCTCCCCCGCAGACCGGTGGTTGCGCCAGCCGCAGCAGTGGTTGCGGCGGCTGTAGTGGAGGTAGCGGCGGCACGGCAGGAGGTTGCAGCTAAGATGACGATCGACCTACCTTCGAACCTCCCCAGCCGGGGCGCCGCGGAACCCGGAACCGTTTATCTGGTTGGCGCCGGCCCCGGCGACCCCGAATTGCTGACGCTGCGCGCGCTGCGCATCATCGGCGATGCGGACATTCTCGTTTATGACCAACTCGTCTCGGACGCGATCCTCGCCCTCGTCAATCCTTCCGCCGAACGCATCTACGCCGGTAAGCAGCGCGGCAATCATGCGGTGCCGCAGGACGACCTCAACCTGATGCTGGTCAAGCTGGCAAAAACACACAAGCGTGTGGTCCGGCTCAAGGGTGGCGATCCCTACACCTTTGGACGTGGCGGCGAGGAAGTCGAAACCCTGCGCGAAAACGGCATCCCCTTCGAAGTCGTGCCGGGCGTCACCGCCGCCGTCGGAGTAGCGGCTTATGCCGGCATCCCGCTCACCCATCGCAATTACGCGCAAGCCTGCGTCTTCGTCACCGGCCATCTCAAGGATGGCAGCATGAATCTCGACTGGCCGGGGCTGGCCCGCCGCCGCCAGACGGTCATCATCTACATGGGACTGCACGGCCTTTCCTACCTCTGCGAACAACTGATCGCGCACGGCCTGCCGACCGACTGGCCAGCCGCGATCGTCCAGCAGGGAACGACACCCAACCAGCGGACTGTCACCGGCACGCTGGGCACCCTGCCGGCCCTGGCCGAATCTGCCGGACTCAAGGCCCCGACGCTGATCATCGTCGGCGAAGTCGTCCGTCTCAGGGACAAACTGGCCTGGTTCGAAAACCAGCGCACCTGAACGGTGCGCGTGTTGCTATCACTTTAAGAATAGGGGGGGCCACCCGGGAGCGGGTGGTTTTTCCCAAGTTATTCTCAAGATAGCTGGCTGCTTAGTCGTAATATCGTGGCAAACCATGGCCACCCAAGACAGCGAAGCCCAATTCATCGACATCGACGATGTGCGCATCGGCACCTATATCTATGTCGATCTGGGCTGGATCAAGCATCCGTTCGCACTCAACAGCTTCAAGGTCACCGCGCGCGACCAGATCGACACGCTGATCAAGCTGGGGGTCAAGCGCATTCGTTGGTCGCCGGAAAAGAGCGATCCCGAACCCGGCGCCGAAGCCGGCAGCACGCCCGAACAGGCCGATGGAAAAGTCGGCGCTGGCGGGACGGCACGGCTGGCCATCGCCGAGATCGTGGCGGCCGAAGCCGCCGTAGTGGCCGAGGAACGCCGCCAGCGGCGTGACAAGCTCAATGCACAGCGCGAAAGCCTCGAAGTCTGCGAACGTGAATTCACCACGGCTTCGCGCGCCTATCGCCAGGTAATCGACCAGGTCAGCAGCCATCCGGAAAACGCACGCGAGCAGGTCGCCCAGATGGTTGGCGGCATGGTCAGCAAGATGCTGGAACAGGAAGAAACGGCGATTCGCCTGCTTTCCGAGAGTGTCGGCGAGCGCGCCTCGCAGCATTCCATCAACGTCTCCGTCATCTCGCTGCTGCTCGGCAAGACCCTTGGGCTAGACGCCGCCCAACTCGACATTCTCGGCGGCGGCGCCCTGCTCCACGACATCGGCCTGATCGCGCTGCCGGAAAGGCTGCGCTGGATGGATAGCCAATTCAGCTCCGCGGAACGTCGCCTGTATCAGGAACACGTCGCCCATGGGGTTGCGATCGGCACACGCATGAAACTGCCGCCGGAGGAACTGGCGATCATCGCCCAGCACCACGAACTCGCCGATGGACGCGGCTATCCGCAGCAACTGAGTGGCGAGCAGATCGCACCGCTGGCGCGCATCGTGGCGCTCGTCAATCTTTACGATAACCTCTGCAACCCCGGCAACCCGGCGCAAGCCATTACGCCCCATGAAGCGCTGGCGCTGATCTTCGCGCAGATGCGCAACCAGTTCGACAACAAGGTGCTGATGCCCTTCATCCGCATGATGGGCGTCTACCCGCCCGGCTCGGTCGTGGAGCTCTCGGATGGCCGCATGGCGCTGGTGGTCTCGGTCAACGCGGCACGGCCGCTCAAGCCGAATGTCGTGGTTTACGAACCGCGCGTGCCGCGCGACGAGGCCATGGTCGAGGACCTCGAACAAACACAAGAGTTGGGCATCCGTCGCAGCCTGAAACCCTTGCAACTGCCCAAGGCCGCCTTCGACTACCTATCGCCGCGCCAGCGCATCTGCTATTTCTTCGAGCGAGCGCGTAATGCCCGCGAGATCGAGTTCGCGACATGAAGAACCGCATCTGGCAACCGCTGATCGAAGGCATGATCGAAGCCGTCTGGATCGTCGATGCCGTCGAATTGCGCCTGCTCGCGGTCAATCGCGTCGCCACCGAACTGCTGGGCATGCCCGCGGACAGCCTGATCGGCAAACCGGTCGTCGATCTCGCCGCCACGCCCGAAGACATTTATTTCTGGGAAGACGTCGCCGCCGGCCTCTCGGACCACATCCTGTCCGAAACCCTGCTGAACCGCGCCGATGGGAGCACGGTGCCGGTCGAGCGCCGCGTCAGCCGTGTCACGCTCAACGACGCCGCCGCCATCTTCGTCGTCGGCATCCGCGACCAGTCGGAAGAGCGCCGCATCGAGAACGAACTGGAAAAACTGGTTGCGGAATTGCGCGCCACGCTCGAGTCGACGGCCGACGGCATTCTCGTCACCGACCTCGATGGCGGCATCCGCGGTTACAACCAGCGCTACGCCGACCTGTGGAACCTGCCGCAAGAGCTGATGACGCAACGCAATGACAGCGCCATCCACGCCTGGATGGCGCAGAACGTCGTCGATGCCACCACCTATGCGGCACGCCTCGCCGCGATTGCCCGCTCGCCGCTGCTGGAAGCGAAGGACACCCTGCTGCTCCGCACCGGCACGATCCTCGAACGCGTCACGCTGCCGCAGTACGCGCGCGGCCGGCCGATCGGTCGCGTCTTCTCCTACCGCGACATTACCCAGCAGCTGGCCGACGAAGCCCGCCTGCAGCTCGCATCGAAGGTTTTCGAAGCCAGCCTCGACGCGATCTTCGTCACCGATACGAACATGACGCTGATCGGCGTCAATCCCGCCTGCGAACGGCTTACCGGCCAAAGCAGCCACGAACTGCTCGGCCGGAATACCTACGACATCCTGTCCGACATGGTTTCGCGCGAACATTTCGTCGCCCAGGTCGAAGCCCAGTTGCAGTCCCACGGCTACTGGGAAGGTGAAGCCTGGCACCGCAATCGCAACGGCAACAGCCTGCCCTGCCAGGCCTCGCTGGTGCGCGTGCTCGACAATGCCGGCAAGCTGCTGCACTTCATCGGCTTCTTCAAGGACTTGTCCGAAACCGTCAATGCCCGCAAGCGCATCGAGGAACTGGCCTACACCGATGCGCTGACCGGCCTGCCGAACCGGCTGATGCTGACCGAGCGCATCGAGTTCGCTCTCGGCCTCGCCCACCGTGAGAAGGTCGGTTTTGCCCTGCTCTTCCTCGATCTCGACCGCTTCAAGCACATCAACGATTCTCTCGGCCACATGTTCGGCGACCGCGTGCTGGTCGATGTCGCCGAGCGCATCAAGGATTGCCTGCGCCAAGTCGACACCGCCGCCCGCCTCGGCGGTGACGAATTCCTGATCCTGCTGCACAAGACCGATGCGCGTGGTGCCGAGATCATCGCGCGGCGCATCCTCAACCGTCTCGCCCAGCCCTTCGCGATTGACGAGCTTTCATTCACCATCACCTGCAGCATCGGCATCGCGCTCTACCCCGATGACGGCCAGACGATGGACGACCTGATCAAGAATGCCGACGCCGCCATGTACCATGTCAAGGAGCGCGGCCGCGCCGGTTTCCGCTTCTACCAGCGGCAGATGAATGTCGGCCTGCTCTCACGCATGAAACTCGATCACGCGATGCGCCAGGCGCTGACCAATCCCGCGCCTGACCTGGGTTTCCGCCTGCATTACCAGCCGCAAGTGCAGTTCCGTGACAACGCGATCTTCGGCGCCGAAGCCCTGCTGCGCTGGCGCGATGCCGAACTTGGCGACATTCCGCCCAGCCAGTTCATCCCGATCGCCGAAGAATCCGGCGTCATCGTCAGCATCGGCAACTGGGTGCTCGACGCCGCCATCCGGCAATGCTCGGACTGGAATGCCAAGGGAATGACGCTGATGATGGCGATCAACGTCTCGGCCCTGCAATTCCAGCAAGCCGACTTCGTCGAGCGCATCGACCAGACGCTGAAGAAGCATGCGCTGCCGCCCAACCTGCTCGAACTCGAACTCACCGAGAGCATCCTGATCCAGGATGTCGACGAAGCCATGCGTCGCCTCGAACTGCTCGCCGCGCTGGGTGTGCGGTTGGCCATCGACGATTTCGGCACCGGCTACTCGAGCCTGTCCTATCTCAAGCGCTTCCCGATCCACAAGGTCAAGATCGACCGGTCGTTCATCAAGGACTTGCCCGACGATGACAGCGATACCGCGATCGTCAACGCGATCATCCAGATGGCCGACGCCTTGAAGCTCCGCGTCATCGCGGAGGGTGTCGAGACCATCGAGCAGCGCGACTTTCTGATCGCCGCCGGTTGCAACGAATATCAGGGATTCCTCTGCACGCCGGCTCTTGAAGCGGGCGCATTCGAACAGTTTGCGCTCGGCCACGGACTGGCGAACCAGCCAGGCGATTTCAAGCTTTCGCCGCCGAATTAGCTGCCACCCAGGCTTGCCCCAGCGACAAGCCGCCATCGTTGGGCGGCAACATTCGCGCCTCCAGCAGTTGCAGGCCATGCGCCGCCAAGCCACTGCGCAACGCGGATGACAACAGGCGATTGAGCAGACAGCCGCCCGCTGCAGCCACCGTTCGAATAGCTGTGCACCTGGCAGCTTCGGCAACCCAGTCGACCAGCGCCGCTGCCAGCGTCGCATGGAACAACGCAGCCGCCTCGGCCTGATCACGCGCATCCGCCAGCACCGATAGCAAAGCACGCAGATCGAGCTGCCCGGCCCCGGCGTGGATCGACCAGCCGTTGGCGAGCGCAGCAATAGGGCCATACCGTGTAGCGAGCCCTTCGAGCAGCATCGCCGCCTGACCTTCAAAACTGGCGCGCCGTCGCACACCAAGCAAGCCTGCCGCGGCATCGAACAGGCGACCGGTACTTGAAGTGTGCGGACAATGGATGCCGCGCGCGAGCATCGTCGCCACCATCGGAGCAGCCGCCTCGTCCGCGTAGCGTTGGACGATTTCGTCGCCGCGCCCGAGCGCATGCAAGGCCGCCGCTCCCATGCGCCAAGGCTCGCGGGCCGCGACATCGCCGCCGGGCAGCGCCAACGGCATCAGGTGGCCCAACCGTTCGCACGTCACGCCATCAATACGCAGCAGTTCGCCGCCCCATGCCGTCCCGTCAGAGCCCCCCGTACCCAAGCCGACGCCGTCGAGCGCTAATCCAAGCACGGGTTCGGTCACACCATGCTCGGCGCAGATGGCGGCGATGTGCGCGTGATGATGTTGCACGCTGATGGCGTGAATGCCATGTTCGGCCGCGTAGGCAGCCGCGAAACGCGTCGAGTGGAAGTCCGGATGCAGGTCGTGCGCCACTGCCTCCGGCGTCACATCGAGGATATGCAGCAAGTGGGCAATGCTCTCCTCGAAGAAGCCGCAGGCGGCAGCGTTGTCGAGGTCGCCGATGTGCTGCGAGACGAAGGCCTCATTGCCGCGCGTCACGCAGATCGTGTTCTTGAACCAGCCGCCCACCGCCAGCACCGACGGAACGGCATGCGGCAGCTTGATCGAGCGTGGCACATAACCCCGCGCCCGCCGCACGAAGATCCCACCAGCCCCTCCCCGCCGCACGCTGTCGTCGCAGCGCACGACAATGTCGCGGTCATGCAGCAGGAAGGCATCGGCGATGCCGGCCAGTCGTTGCAGTGCTTCGTCGTTGCCGATCACCAACGGTTCCCCATGCGGATTGGCGCTGGTCATCACCAGCGCCAGTTCGGGTGCATCGTGAAAGAGGAGACACTGGATCGGCGTCGCCGGCAGCATCAGGCCGATTTCGCCCAGACCTGGCGCGATGCCCGGGAATTCGCTACGCTTTTCCAGCAACACGACGGGACGCTCGGGAGATTCCAGCAATGCCGTCTCGCCAGCGCCGACTTTCGCATGACGGCTGGCTGCCACCACGTCGGCGACCATCACGGCGAACGGTTTTTCCTCGCGCTGCTTGCGTTCACGCAGAGTGGCAACCGTCGCGGCGTTGCGCGCGTCGCAGGCGAGATGAAAACCGCCGAGTCCCTTGATCGCGACGATCCTGCCGGCCTGCAACAACACCAACGTCTGCTCAATCGGATCGCCTTCAATCGGGCTGCCCACGGCATCGAGCAAGGACAAGCGGGGACCACAGTTTGGGCAGCAGGTCGTCTCGGCGTGGAAGCGCCGGTCGGCCGGATCGGTGTATTCGCGCTGACAGTCAGGGCAGAAGGCAAACGGCTCGAGACTGGTCTGCGGCCGGTCATAGGGCAGGCGCCGCGTAACCGTGTAGCGCGGCCCGCAATGTGTGCAGGTGATGAAGGGATGACGATAGCGGCGATTGGCCGGGTCGAACAATTCGGCGAGACAGGCAGCGCAAGGCGCGGTGTCATGGCCAATCGTCGTGCTGACCTTGCCTCCGGTGCTTTCGATGATGGCGAAGCCGGCATGGGCTTCGCATGCGACAGCCCGTGCCGCCACGGCATCGACGCGCGCCAGCGGAGGCGCTTCGGTTCTCAGCCGGAAGATCAGGGCATCGAGGTTCCTGCCCTCTGCATGGATCTCGACACCCGCCGAATCGTTCTTCACCCAGCCGGCAAGCTGGAGCTCATTCGCCAGTCGCCAGACGAACGGCCGGAAGCCGACGCCTTGCACAACCCCCGTGATGCGAATTCGCTGCGCTTCAACCACGGACAGCGGCAGCGCCCTTTTCGATCCAGGCCAGCCAGTCGGCCATGCCCTCGCCTGTCGTCGCAGAAACGCGGATCACCTCGATCAGCGGATTGACGCGGCGTGCATAGGCAATGGCTTTCTCCACGTCGAACTGCAGGTAGGGCAGCAGGTCGCATTTATTGACGAGCATCAGCCGCGCAGCGCGGAACATGTCCGGATACTTGAGCGGCTTGTCCTCGCCTTCCGTCACCGAGAGAATCACCACCTTGCCCGCCTCGCCGAGGTCGAATGCCGCGGGGCAGACGAGGTTGCCGACGTTCTCGATCATCAGCACATTGCCCTTGTTCAGCGACAACTTCTCCAGCGCGTGGCCAACCATGTGCGCATCGAGATGACAGCCCTTGCCGGTGTTGATCTGCACCGCCGGCGCGCCGGTCGCACGGATGCGCTCGGCATCGTGGCTGGTCTGCTGGTCGCCCTCGACGACCGCGAGGTCGAGCTTCCCTTTAAGCGCCTCGATGGTCTTGCACAACAGCGTCGTCTTGCCCGAGCCGGGGCTGGAGACGAGGTTCAGCGCAAGGACGCCCTGCGCGGCGAAGCGTTCGCGGTTCTGCGCGGCATAGGCGTTGTTCTTGGCGAGGATGTCCTGCTCCAGTTTCACCGTGCGAGCATGCTCGTGCGCATGATCATGGCTGCGCGCATGCGGACGATAGCCGTGATGCTCCTGGCCAGGATGATGATGGCTGTGGTCATGATCGTCGCCGTGGCCGTGGGCATGCGCGTGGGCATGAGGATGGCTGTGCGTCGTACCATCCGCATGCGTATGTTCATGGGCATGATCCAGATCCTCGCCCTCGATCTTCGTTTCGCCTTCGCCGCAACCGCAAGTCGTACACATGTCCGGTATCACTCCATTTCAAGATTGATGAAGCGCATCCCTGCAAGCGATTACCGCCATCGGAACCGCGCTGCAATGCTCGCGGGAATCATACTAAGGTTTACCACCCGACTTCCGCTTCGGGCGGCGCGCGCCTCGAAGAGCGACAATTCAAGCGTACCCGGATTCTAGCCGCCGAGATTGAGGAATTTGCGCCGGGCGGAGGAACTTGGGGCCTGTGGATCCGGTACCGGCTGGCCGGGGGCAAGATCCAGCGCGATCAGGCAGGCCTGCGCGGTCATCCGTGCAGTTTCCTGATCGGGAAACTGCTTCATGTCATGGATCAGCGCACAGATCAGGTAATCGCCCAGCCCATCCTCGTGGTTGGGCAGGAAGGCGAAATTGCCCGCGGCGTATTGCCGGAACACCCGTTCGTGCGGGCCGGGCACCGGCCAGTCCGCGACCGCCGGCAGAAGCAGCAGGTCGATGCACCAAGGGGTCACCAGCACGCCGCGCCATTCATCACCGTGACGGGCGAAACCGACTGTCGCCACTTCCAGCGCCGGATTGAGCAACGGCAGGTCGGCCATGCGCTCAGTCTGAATACGACGGAAGATTACCTCGAGCTGCGCACTGGGGTTTTCCGTGTACATATGCCGTCCCGCGAGCGCCGACTTTTACTTGCGCGTCGGCGCGAGGCCGCGTTGCGTCAATTCATCCACCACCTGCGCCACAAGTTCGGGCACCCGCGCGGCGATGGTCGGGGTCAATTCGGTGGACAGGTCCAGCGAGGTCGGTTGGACGCCGAGGATCACCGTCTCCTTCGGTTCGGCGCCAAGGAATTCAAGCGAAGCCAGCACGTCCGAGAGGCCGATGCCATGCGGCGAGAGATTGCGGCGGAAGAACACCGGCACCTCGTCGCCGCGCAGTTGCACCAGTTCGCCCGGCGCCTTGCCGGCGGCGATGGCATCGACGACGAGCAGGAAATCGAGGTCGGACATGTCTTCGAGCATTTCCATGCCCGAGGTACCGGCGTCGATGACATTCACACCCGGCGGCATGGCGTAGTCGCGCTCCAGCGCCTCGACCACGCGCACACCGACCCCTTCGTCGGCCAGGATGATATTGCCGACGCCGAGAACGACTGCGCGCATCAAACGACCTTGATGGATACGCTGGATGCGTTTTCCGTATCGGTCAGATGCACCGCACAGGCAATGCACGGATCAAAGGAGTGCACCGTGCGCAACACTTCGAGCGGACGCTCGGGATCGGCGATCGGATTGCCGACCAAGGATGCCTCGTACGGCCCCATCTCGTCCTTGTCGTTCTTCGGACAGGCGTTCCACGTCGAAGGCACGACGCACTGGTAGTTCTTGATCTTGCCGTTGTCGATGACCACCCAGTGCGAGAGGACTCCACGGGGTGCCTCATGGAAGCCGACGCCCATCGATTCGCCCTTCGGGAATACCGGCTGGTTGAAGGTCTTGACATCGCCCTTGGCGATGTTGTTGATGAGCAAACCCCACTGATCGTTCAATTGATCGACCATCACGGCGCAGCGTACCGCACGGGCGGCATGGCGACCGATGGTGGAATGCAGCGCATCGATTCCGACCTTGGTCTTGGCCAGCGCGGACACCGTGTCGAGCGCGGCAGTCGCATACTTCCTGGTCGGCTCGTGGCCGGCAGCGAACATGCAGAGCACGTGCGCGAGCGGGCCGACCTGGGCCGGCTTGCCATAGAAGGTCGGCGACTTGAGCCAGGAATACTTGCCGGCATCCTGGAAGTCGGTGTAGTTCGGCTTGGTCTCGCCCTTGTACGGATGCAGCGGCTTCTTGTTGCCATCTTCATACCATGAGTGCTTGACTGACTCCTCGACGCCCTTGCCCCAGAAGTCGTCGTTGAAGCTGGTGATCGGCTTGAACTTGGACACGTCGCCCGCGTCGATGTAGCCGCCGGGCAGCGCGAACTGCGTGCCCTTGGTGTCGAGCGGCAGGTCCGGCACCGACAGGTAGTTGGTGACGCCCGCGCCGTACTTGGTCCAGTCGGCATAGAAGGCGCCGACCGCCGCGACGTCGATCAGGTAAACGTTCTTGACGAAATCGGCCAGCTCGTCGATCCAGCCCTTGATCGCCAGCAGGCGTTCGACGGTCAGCACCGACTGTGAGTCGGTGGCGATCGGGTTCGCCACGCCGCCGACGGCGAGGTTCTGGATGTGCGGCGTCTTGGCGCCGAGGATGCTGACGATCTTGTTCGCCTTGCGCTGCACTTCGAGCGCCTGCAGGTAGTGGGCGACCGCCAGCAGATTGACTTCCGGCGGCAGCTTCATCGCCGGGTGGCCCCAATAGCCGTTGGTGAAGATGCCGAGTTGGCCGCCGCCGACGAAGCCGGCGAGGCGTTCCTTGACGGCGCGCATCTCGTGCTTGCCATTCAGCTTCCACGACGAGAGGCTCTCGGCGAGGCTTGCGGTCTTGTCGGGATCGGCCTTGAGCGCCGAAGTGACATCGACCCAGTCGAGCGCCGACAGGTGGTAGAAGTGCACGATGTGGTCATGCACCGCATGCGCGAGCATGATCAGGTTGCGGATGTACTGCGCGTTGAGCGGCACTTCGAGCTGCAGCGCGTTCTCGACGGCGCGCACCGAGGCGATCGCATGCACGGTGGTGCACACGCCGCAGATGCGCTGGGTGATCGACCAGGCATCGCGCGGATCGCGGCCCTGCAGGATCAGTTCGACGCCCCGCCACATCTGGCCGGAGGACCACGCCTTCTTCACCTTGCCGCCGTCGACATCGACGTCGATGCGCAGGTGGCCTTCGATGCGGGTGATGGGATCGACGGTGATTCGTGTACTCATGTTTTTCTCCAGCGTTCAGGCGTGAGCTTCTTCCCGGGGCAGCACCGGGAAGCGGCGGGTAATGATGATGTAGCCAATGATTTCGATCGAGAACATGCCGACGGTGACCAGCACCTCCGTCAGCGACGGGAAGTACTGGTAGCCGCCGCCCGTGTCGTAGCCGATCAGGAAGCCGTTGATGCGCAGCAGGGCGCCGCCCAGCATGATGATGATGCCGCCGATGAACAGGCGGGCGGGATTACGCCGCTGGGCTTGCGTGCCGATGACGAGGAAAACGCCGATGAAGCAGGCCATCTCGAACCAGAACATCACGGCTTCGAGCGTCATGCCAAAGGCCAGCCCCAGCACGCCACGCCACACGAGATCGGCGAAACGTACGACGATATACACTGCCACGATCCCGAGCATCACCTTGGCGAGCGGCGTCAGCAGGTGCATCTCGATGCTGCGCCGGTAAGCCGACGAGGCCACGCAGGATTCGAACAGCACCACGGCATAGCCGATGATGATGGCCGTCAGCAGGAACAGCAGCGGGACGATCGGTGTCTGCCAGAGCGGATGCACCTGCGAGCCGAGCACCACCCACAGCGTGCCGAGCGAGGACTGGTGCATCATCGGCAGCAGCGTGCCGAGCGCGATGATGATGAACATGATCTTCGACAGCTTGCGCTTGGCCGCGTCCATGCCGAACTTCTCGAAGAAGGTCGGCGCGAACTCGATCCACATCACCAGGATGTAAAGCGTGATGCAGATGGCCACCTCGAACATCACCGAGTTCGGGTTCGCCGACCACGGCCAGTACATGTTCCAGACGTTCCACCAGCGACCGAGGTCGACGATGACGGCCACACCGGCGAGGGTATAGCCGAACAGACTGGCCAACAACGCCGGCCGCACCAGCGGGTGATACTCGCCCTTGTTGAAGATGTAGACCAGCATCGCCACGGAGAAGCCGCCGCAGGCGAAGGCCGAACCGATCATCACGTCGACGACGATCCAGATGCCCCACGGATAGCCGTCATTCAGGTTCGTGACGCTGCCAAGGCCATAGAACAGCCGGACCACGAGAATCGCCGCCATGATGGCGATCAGGATGCCTGCCGTCAGAGTCACCGCGTTGAGCAGTGGTCCGCCGACGGGGGCGGGCTTGGCGTGATGGGCACTCATGACGCATCTCCTTCATCCGGCTTGACATTGCGCTTGGCCACCCATGCCAGTGCGCCGAGCACGGCGACCGGCATGATCAGGCCGCCATACAGGGTGTGCTGGATCGTCTCGGAAGTCGCCGCCGACGAATAAGGCGGCAGATTGGGCATGCCGACCTTTTCGAACGGCACGCCGGAGAGCTTGAGCACTTGCGTGCCGCCGTACTCCTTCTCGCCATAGACATGCTGCTGATAGCTGGCGACCACGCCTTCATAGGTCTGATCGGGTTCGACACGCCAATTCACGTTGGGCGCCGCCGCGTCACCGAGCCGGCCGCGCGGATAGGTGGTGATCTCGCCAGGCTTGAGCGCCAGACGCCGCTTGGCCTCGGCCAGCAGGTCGGAGGTCTTGCCGAAAAGCGTCGCGCCGGTCGGGCAAACCTCAGCACAGGCCGAATAGCGGCCGTCCTTGTGGCGGTGTGCGCACAACTCGCACTTGCCGATGCGACCGAGCGGATCGTCGTACTGGTACTTCGGGATGCCGAACGGACAGGCCGCCACGCAGTAGCGGCAGCCGATGCACTTGTCCGGGTTGTATTCGACGATGCCGGTCACCGGGTTCTTGACCATCGCCGAGACCGGGCAGGCCGACACGCAACTGGGGTCGGCGCAGTGCAGGCAGGAGGTCTTCATGAAAGCGTAGCCGTTCTTCTCGGCGTCCTTCGTTTCCATCGTGCCGTTGCGGTACATCTTGATGATGTTGAAGGTGTAGCCGCTGGTGTCGAGCGGCGTGTCCCACAAATGATCGACCGTGTTGAATTCCGGCGGGTTGTCGTTGGCGCTCTTGCACGCCGCCACGCAGGCCTTGCAACCGACACACAGCGTCGCGTCGTAGAGCAGACCCAGTCCACCGGGCGGCACCTTGTAGGTTTCGCGGGCCTGAGCGACATTCGCTGCCGTCCCGCCAGCGCCGACTATTGCCGCACCGGCGGCGCCAGTCACGGCACGCTTGAGAAAATCGCGTCGGGTGGTCATCTCACGCCTCCGCTTTGGGTTTCTGGCTGGTCTTCTTTTCCTGTTCCGCGGCCTGGTGCGACAAGCCAAGATTCTTCGCCAGCATCGCCGCGCCGCCTGCCGCGGCACCGGCGATGGCTGCCAGCGCCGCCGCGCTCGCGAAACTGGAGCCCTTGCCGATCTTCTCCTCGATGCGCGGATATTGCAGCGGCGGCGTCACGTTGGCCATCTTCGCCATCGCGTGGATCGGCTTGGTGAAACCGACCCCCTTCTCGCTGCAACCGAAGCAGGGTGCCCCGCATCCGACCGGCCAGTTGTTCTCGCCCGCATCGCCGAAGCCCAGCGTCGGACAGTTGGCGTAGGTCTCCGGCCCCTTGCAGCCGAGCTTGTACAGGCAGTAACCCTTGCGATGGCCTTCGTCGCCGAACTGCATCGCGAAGCGGCCGGCGTCGAAATGCGCGCGGCGCTCGCAGTTTTCGTGGATCAGACGACCATAGGCGAACAGCGGGCGACCGAGTTTATCGACCGCCGGCAGCGTACCGAAGGTGAGGAAGTGCACCGCCGTCGCGAGGAAGTTGTAGGGGTTCGGAGGGCAGCCGGGAATCGTCACGACCGGCTTGCCGAGCACCTCGGCGACGCTCGATGCGCCGGTCGGGTTCGGGTCGGCCGACGGCATGCCGCCCCAGGAGGCGCAGGAGCCGATGGCGATCACCGCCGCGGCGTCGGCCGCGCATTCCTTGGTCATCTCGATGGCCGTGTGGCCGCCGACCTTGCAGTGGATGCCGTTCAACTTGGTCGGAATCGCGCCCTCGACGACGAGGATGTACTTGCCCTTGTTGGCCGCCATCGAGGCCTTGCGCGCCGCCTCTGCCTGGTGGCCGGCTGCCGCCATCAGGGTCTCGTGGTAGTCGAGGGAAATGACATCGAGAATCAGTTTTTCGAGGGTCGGGTGCTCGGCGCGCAGCAGCGATTCCGAGCAGCCGGTACATTCCTGGAAATGAAGCCAGATCACCGGCGGACGCTTGGCCGATTCGACCGCCTTGGCCACCGCCGCTTCGGCGCCGGCCGGCAGGCCGAGGGTCGCCGCCACGGTGGTGCAGAATTGCAGGAACTCGCGCCGCGGCATGTGGAGCCGCTTTTCGGCAACGGTGAAATTATCTCTGTCGAGATCGAAGATCGATGCACTCATGGTCTCCCGCTCCTCGTGATTATTTACAGGGCAACTTATAGGCGCAAGTGCAGTAGGGGCTTTTGACGTGGATCAATATGAATAAAAACAACTTCTATCCCTAATGGAGTGCCTTATACCCCTATGGGCGTGTTTCCATATCCCCTATGAGGTTTATCTTGGCTGGGCTGTCGCGAACCCAGCACCGCATCTTCACTCGATCCGGTATTCCCAGGGAACGCAGGGATCGAAGGCCAATGCAAGCAGCATGACAGCACGCTTGGCTTCCTCGGTGGTCATGCCCTGCAGTAACGCCAGCCTTGCCGTTACCTCGCCGTCCGCAGAGAAGTTGACATCTGTCGGCGCGGCAATGGCGTACCCGACAATCCGTTCGCCATCCAGTTCGATGCGATGCAACAATTGCCCGCGAGCGGTTTCGACCCATGCCTGGCCGATGCCCTGAGAAAGGTGGGTCGCGGCAACCTTGCCGAGGATACCTGGCCGGTTCTCCAGCCAATCATTCAACTCGTTCAAGCGCGCTGTAACCCGGCAGGAAAACTGCTCTGCCATCGGACCATCACCTGCTGCCTCCAGCAGACGCGACGGCAGTTCGTGGGCGGCGAGTGCGGCCACGAACTCGTCGCGCCGCTCAGGAGCGCACCGTATCAGGCGCACGAAAAAAGCTTCGTCAACGGCAGTGCCCAGGCGATTCGGCCAGTCAACGAATAGTTTCCAGGCATGCTCACGCGCGGCTTCGGCCCAAACGGCGGCATCCATATGCTCCGCCTCGCCCATGCCGCGTGCCGCGGCGAGCGCGGCACGCCCGGCAATCCCCTGCGCCTGGCCGCACAGCGAGTAAATCAGCGGAATCAGCGCGACCGCTTGGTCCGCATCCCGGCCATGCAGCAGGCGCGCCACCGCCGGCCGCTCGCAACTCACGCGGGCACGTGAGATCCTGCCGTCTTCGAGTTGCAGAACAATCCTTACGCGGCCCGGATCGAAATTCATCAGTGCCGGAGCTACTCGACCTCGAGTTCCTTGACACGCATTTCGGTACCGCCGGTGACTTGGACGCGAAAGCTGCCGCACAGCGGACAGCCGCTCAACTTCTCGGTGAGCGGGACCGCCTGGTTGCAATCGAGGCACCAGCCCAGGCCCGGTGTTTCGAGGATTTCCAGCCGCGCTCCGGCCGCCACGCTGTCGCGCACCACCGCATCGAAACAGAAACGCAAGGACTCCACTTCGACGCTGGCCAACTGGCCGATCTCCAGCACCACCACCGTCACCCGCCGTGCCTGTTCCTTGCGCGCGGTTTCTTCGAGCAGTTGCAGGATGCCTTCGGCGATCGACATTTCATGCATGACGGCGAATTCACGGAAAGTAAGTTGTCAGGAAGCGGATTATCCCGACAAAACCGGCAGCAATCCAGTCACGGCAGGCATCAGGCTTGCGCCGAAGATTCTGCCCCGGGCAAGTTGGCAACGACTGCCTCGACTTCGGGAACGTTCTCCCCGCGCAGGATGCGGCCCAGAAGCTCCTCGTTGACCGGATCCTCCACGCTTGCCTGGGCAGCAGGAGTCATCGCTCGCGCGACAAACCCGGCAGCTTCCGCGAGGGCCGATTCCTGGTTGGGAAACGCACGCATCGGCGAATGCACCGAATACATCATCACCGTGCCCAGTCCGTCGATCGTGTTGGACATGCAACGGTAGGCGCCGCCGGGAAAAGCAAAGCTTTCCTTGCTTCCCAAGGCCAGGGTTTCCCACTGATCGGCCGGGCCAGGGAACAAGAGCAGACTCATCATCCAGGGCGTGACCACCACGCCGGCGACGCGCCCATCGAGGTTCTGGAAACCGACGGTCGCTACCGCCAGTTCGTTGTTGAGGAGCGGCAGGCCGGCCATCTGCTCGCGCAGGATGCGTTCGAAGGCCGCCTCCACCCGGGCGGCGCACTGCTCTGCGGAAAGTGTTGCGCTCATTGCACAGTCTCTGCCACCTGACCCAAACCGGGAAAGTGATGATCGACATCGATGGACTCTGCTCCATCCATGATTTCCTGCAAGCCATCCAGCGCCAGGTCGATCTCGCGCGCCTGCGCTTCAGTAATCACATCGCGCGCCCACCCGAGGAAGCTGAGCACCCAGGCGCCTTCCGGCTGGTTGCCCACCATCAGCATATTCACCTCTTCCTCGCCGTTGCGCCCCCGGCACAAGGCCGTCAGCTCGCCGGCACGCAGGACTTGCATCGGCAGGGCTATGCACACGATTCGGCGGCCTCCAGTTCAGCCTGGCGACGCCAATGGCCGCTTTTCACCTCGTCCCGTGCCGTCACGCCAGCGCCGACTTTCTCCAGTTCGGTGACCAGCATGCCGACCATCTCGTCCAGACCTTCCGCCGCCGGCGCGCTAAGCCCCAGCTTGTTTTCCAGCACATGCGGCACCATGCCGATGATCGCCACGTGACGCGGCGTTTCGCCCTTGAAGGCCAGCAGCGCCAGCAGATCGGAAAGTCCGAGTTGATGATTCGACAGCTTGGTCTGGAAGAAGGCGCGAATCTCCTCGTTGGCGATGCGCACCAGCGTGCCGGGCGGCACGTCGGCGTTCACCGCATCGGCGATGATCAGGCAATCGGCATGGCGCATCGGCTCGAACAGTTCCATGCCGGTCGTGCCGCCATCGATCACGCGCACGTTATCGGGCAGGCGATAGCGCGCGTCGAGTTCCTCGACGGCGCGCACACCGATGCCTTCGTCGCGCATCAGCACGTTGCCCATGCCGATGACCAGGATGTTTTCGAACGTTGCCATCGATTACAGCGCCTTGACCTTGACGATCGGTTGCTGCTCGTTGTCGAACATGTGGATCGCGCAGGCGATGCACGGGTCGAACGAATGCACCGTGCGCAGCACTTCCAGTGGCTTCTCCGGGTCGGCGATCGGATTGTTCATCAACGCTGACTCGTAGGGGCCGATCTGACCATTGGCGTCGCGCGGGCCGGCGTTCCAGGTTGAAGGCACCACCGCCTGGTAGTTCTTGATCTTGCCATTGTCGATCACCACCCAGTGCGACAGCGTGCCGCGTGGCGCCTGATGGAAGCCGACGCCCTTGATCTCGCCTTTCGGGAAGGACGGCGCGTTGAAGGTTGTCTGGTCCTTGCCGATGTTGTCGACCAGTTTCTGCCACTGGTCTTTCAGCGTATCCATCATCACCGCGCAGCGCACCGCGCGGGCGGCATGACGACCGATGGTCGATTGCAGAGCAACCAAGGGTACGTCGGAAAGCTTGCCAACCGCCTTGAGCGTACCGATGGCCTGATTGAGATACTTGGCATACAGCTTGTTGCCGGCGGCGAGGCCGATATGCACGTCGGCCAGCGGCCCGACTTCGCAGCGCTTGCCGTAGAAGGTCGGCGCCTTGACCCAGGAATACTTGCCGTTGTCCTGGAAATCGGTGTACTGCGGCTCGGTCTCGCCCTGCCAGGGATGCAGCGCCTTGTCGCCGACATACCAGGCGTGCTTGGAGCTTTCCGCCACGCCATCGCGGAAGTAGGCGTCGTTGAAGGTGGTGATTGGCTTGTAAGTCTTGATGTCGCCGCCGTCGATGTAGCCGCCGGGCAGGTCGAACACCGTGCCCTTGGTGTCCTGCGGGCAGTCGGGCACGGACAGGTAGTTGGTGACGCCGGCGCCGTACTTGGTCCAGTCGAGATAGAAGGCGCCGACCGCCGGCACGTCCGTCAGGTAGGTCGATTTGACGAACTGGTCGAGCTTGTCGATGAAGGTCTTGACCAGCAACAGACGCTCGATATTGAGTACGGAAGGCGCATCGTGGCTGATCGAGTTGGACACGCCGCCGACGGCGACGTTCTGGATGTGCGGGCTCTTGCCGCCAAGGATGGCGACGATCTTGTTGGCCAGGTTCTGCACATCGAGCGCCTGCATGTAATGGGCGACGGCGAGCAGATTTACGTCTGGCGGCAGCTTCATTGCCGGGTGGCCCCAGAAGCCGCTGGCGAAGGGGCCGAGCTGGCCGCTGCCGACGAAGGTCTTGAGGCGTTCCTGCACCGCCTTCATCTCGTGCGGGCCGTTGAGCGGCCAGTCGGAGAGCGACTCGGCCAGCTTGGCGGTAGTGACCGGATTGGCCTTCAGCGCCGAGGTGACGTCGACCCAATCCACCGCCGACAGGTGGTAGAAGTGCACAATGTGATCCTGGATCGCATGCGCGGTCTGAATGATGTTGCGGATCAACTGGGCATTCACCGGGATTTCGAGTTGCAGGGCGTTTTCCACCGCGCGCACCGACACAATCGCATGCACGGTAGTGCACACGCCGCAGAAGCGCTGGGTGTAGGACCACGCCTCGCGCGGATCGCGTCCGACGAGGATTTTCTCGATGCCGCGCCACATCTGGCCCGACGACCAGGCTTTGGTGACGCGACCGTTATCGACCTCGACATCGATGCGCAGGTGTCCTTCGATACGGGTGATGGGATCGACAGTAATGCGTTTAGCCACGGAAATTCTCCTTTGCGATAGCTGGCAATGTCAGGTTTAGGCGGCGGCGTGCACTTCACGCGGCAACACCGGGAACTTCTTGACGACGAACAGGAAGACGGCGATCTCCGTTGCAATCGTCGCCACGGTCATGATCATTTCAGGGAAGGCCGGGAAGTAGCTGTAGCCCGGGCCGGGGTTGTAGGTGATCAGGTAGGCGTCGAAGCGATACAGCGCACCGGCGAGCAACAGGCTGACGGCCGCGTACAGCAGATGCTTGCCGTTGCCGCGTTTCTCCTCGGACGACATCACCACCAGCGGATAGACGAACAGCGCCGTCTCGATCCAGAACATCAGGCTGCCCAGATCGAAGGCGAACATCGCGCCGAGCTTGCCCGCGAAGATCAGGTAAGCGAAACGGATGATCAGGAAGGCGGCAATCAGTCCCCGGATGATCTTGCCAAGGCCGGAAAACAGATGCGTCTCGGGATGGCGCTTGAAGCCGTTGGTCACCATCGAACCTTCGAAGATAACAATGGCGAAGCCCATGGTGAAGGCCGAGAGTACGGCCAGCAACGGGGTAAGCTCCATGGTCTGCCACAGCGGGTGAATCTTGTAACCCATGGCGATCATGAAGCTGCCCAGCGAGGACTGGTGCATGGTCGGCAGCAGGATGCCGAGGGCGATGAAGAAGAACAGCACCTTGTCGAGCTTGGCGCGCCAGGCTTCCGCCTTGATCTGCCAGCCGGTCTGCTTGCGCAGCCAATCCAGCACCGCCGGCGAGAACTCGATGGCCAACACCAGGACATAGGCCGCCACGCACAGGCCAACTTCCAGCATCACCGCGTTGGTGTTCATCTGCCAGGGCAGGAACATGTTGTAGGCGTTCCAGTAGCGGCCCATATCGACAAACGCGCCGAACGCTGCAAAGCCGTAGCCGAGCAGGCTGGTAAGCAGGGCCGGTCGGACGAGCGGGTGATACTTGCCCTTGTTGAACAGGTAGACCGTAATCGCCAGCGCGTAGCCGCCGCAGGCGAATGCGGTGCCGACGATGATGTCGTAGACCACCCAGATGCCCCAGGGATAGCCGCCGCTCAGGTTGGAAACGGCCCCCATGCCGGCAACGAAACGCATGATCAGGAAGATCGTGCCAAACGCGGCGATGGCCACCATCAGCAGGAAGAAGGGCGTGAGGATCTTGCGATCATCCAGCGCCTGGTAGTGGTGACTCATTTGGATTCTCCTTCCTGCTCGCCTGCGGTGTTGCGCTTGACCAGCCAGGTCAGGCCGCCGAGCGCAATCGCCGGCAGGGCGAGGTAACTGTACAGGGTGTTTTGCACGCCCTCGGAGATCGATGCGAAAGAGCGCTCGCCGAGCGGCGGCATGCCCAGCTTGTCGTAGGAAATCGCCGAGAGATGCAGGACGTTGGTGCCGCCCGCTTCCTTCTCGCCCCAGACCTTGGGCTGATACTGCGGGGCCGCTTTCTCGTGATAACTGTCCGGCTTGCGGACATCGCCCATCGGATAGGCGTACACCTCGCCCGGCCTGAGCGCCTGGCGCCGCTTGGCTTCTTCCAGCAAAGCGGTGCGCGAACCGAACAGGGTAGCGCCGGTCGGGCAAGCCTCAGCGCAACCGGTCATCAGGCCCTTGTCGATGCGCTCCACACCCTTCTGGTTGCACATCTCGCACTTGTGAATTTCGCCGAAAGCGTTGTTGTAATCGTACTGCGGCACGTTGTAGGGGCAACCGGTCATGCAGGTGCGGCAGCCGATGCAGGCATCCTTGTCATAGCTGACGATGCCGGTCCTGGGGTGACGCGTCAGCGCCTTAACCGGGCAGACCGAGACGCAGCCCGGATCGACGCAGTGCATGCAACTGCGCTTTTCGAAGGCGAAGCCATCGGTGAGCGCATCCTTCGTCGCCCCCTTGCCTTCGCTGAAAATCTTGATGACATTCAGCGTGTGCTCGGACAGGTCGAGTGCGAAGTCGGCGTAAGTGTCCTGTCCCATCGGCACCGGCGGCATGCCATTGACTTCCTTGCATTTCGCCACGCAGGCCTTGCAGCCGACGCACAGGGTCGCGTCGTAGAGCATGCCCACGGCTTCCGGCGCCGGTTCGAGGTTCGGTCGCGCCCGGGCGGCCGGGGCCGCGAGCGCCGCCGCGGAGGCGACGGTGGCCCCCAGCGACGTTCTGAAGAATTTGCGACGATCCATGATCAGTTCTCCTTGCCGGCCGACTGACTCGCCTCCGCCTGCTGGCCGTCCAGCTTCTTGCCGGCGACCGCCGTCGCGCCCAGCCAGGCGCCCACGGCAGCGCCCGCCACCGCCGCCGCCGCGGCGACAGTCGTAGTGGTCGGATTCTGCCGGTCGGCGATATTCGGGAAGGCATTCGGCGGGGTATGCGTCTTCACTTCCGACAGGCTGAACATCGGCTTGTGGAAACCCGTGCCCTGCTCGGAACAACCGAAACATGGGTGGCCGACACCGATCGGCCAGACATTGCCGCCGACGTTGTTGTATTCCAGGCTGGGACAATTGTTATAGGTTTCCGGTCCCTTGCAGCCCAGCTTGTACAAGCACCAACCCTGGCGGTGGCCTTCGTCGCCGAACTGAGTGGCGAAGCGGCCGGCGTCGAAGTGCGGCCGGCGGTAGCAGTTCTCGTGGATCAGGCGGCCGTAGGCCCACTTCGGACGGCCCTTGTCGTCGATGGGGGGCAGCTTGCCGTAGGTGACGAAATACAGCACCGTGCCGAGGAAGTTGGCCGGGTTGGGCGGGCAACCGGGAATCGTCACGACCGTCTTGCCCTTGAGGAACTGCGGCGCCCCAACCGCGCCGGTGGGATTGGGCGAGGCCGCTTGCACGCCGCCCCAACTGGCGCAGGAGCCGAAGGCGACAATGGCCGCGGCATGCTCGGCGGCCTCGGCGGTAGCATCCATCATGGTCTGGCCGCCGATCTTGCAGAAGATGCCATTCTGGGCGAGGGGAATGGCGCCTTCGATCACCAGCAGGTACTTGCCCTTGTATTTATGGATCGCTTCGCGCTTGATCTCCTCGACACTATGGCCTGCGCCGGCGTCAAGCGTCTGGTGGTAATCAAGCGAGATCAGATCGAGGATCAGGTGTTCGAAGGTCGGCTGCTCGGAGCGCAGCAGCGACTCCGTCGGGCCGGTGCATTCCTGGCCGTGCAGCCAGATGACCGGCGGGCGGGCCGGGCTGGCAATAGCCTTGGCCATCGCCAGGGCGGCACTCGGGCCAAGGCCGAAGGACGCAGCCACGCCGGTACAGAATTTGAGAAAGGTGCGGCGCGATATGCCCAGCCGTCGCTCGACGGCAGTGAAATCGGTCGTATCGTCAAAGGCAGATGCCGGGTTCTTGTTCACGGAATTTTCCTCCTCATACCTCTCGTTGGCGGTGGCCAGTTGAACTGGATGACAGCGAACCCCGCCAGAAAGATACTTTCCGACCAGGCTCATGGCACTTGTTTCAGCAATTTCGGTGCCACCACCTGATAATCAAGGAAAATACTTGTTTAACAATATATTACATTAACTCATCGGCCCAATCAGTGAATAAATATGGATTATTTCTCTCCATATTAACGACCAATATGGAACTTATCCTTCCACTATTTTTCGGGTGAATGAAGCAGGGGCAAAGTCAGCAGAAACACTGCCCGCCCCGGAACACCTTCCACGCGCAGGTTGCCGCCATGCCGCTGGACGATGCCGTAACTGATGGCCAGGCCCAGACCGGTGCCTTTCCCGACGGGCTTGGTGGTAAAGAAGGGATCAAAAATGCGCGGCAGATTCTCGGGAAGAATGCCCGGGCCACTGTCGGCAAAACGCAGGTTGAGCGTCTGGGCATCGGTGGTGCAGGTGATGTCCAGACGTGCATCCGCTTGATCGGCCGTGGCATCGCAGGCGTTCTGGACCAGATTCATTACCACCTGCTGCAACTGCCCTGCCGAGCCGGCCACATTCAGCGTGGCCGGCAGTTCCATCCGCACGGAGAAACTGCTCGGCGCCGCCTTGCTGACCCAATGCACCGCCCGCTCCACGACCGGGACGAGATCCATCGGCTCCAGCAGATTCTGATCGACAGCCGAAAAACGCTTCAGGCCGTCGACGATGTCACGCGTGCGCTCGGCCCCCTCTGCCGTGCCTTCGATCAGTGATGGCAGATCGGCCATCAGGCGGTCGATGCCCAGTTCCTCGCGCAGCAACTCGATGCGCTCCCAATCCTCGCGACGCCGCTCCGCGTCGAGATAGACGCCGAGCCGGTTGACGTAGCGCTTGAGAGCCATGACGTTGCCGAACACGAAGCTGATCGGGTTATTGAGTTCGTGTGCCACGCCCGCGACCAGACGGCCGAGCGAAGCCATCTTCTCCGCGTGCAGCAACTGCTGCTGGGTGCGCTTCAAATCCTCGTGCGCCTGCCGCAGTGCCGTGTAGGCCCGCTGCAGTTCGCCAACCGGACGCCCGGTAATGACCACCCCGAGCATCTTGCCCGTGGCGCTGTAGCGCGGGGTGCAGTTGAGGGAAACGGGGATCGCGCTGCCGTTGGCGGAACGCAGCTGCATCTCGCAATCGTGCAGCGTCTCGCCGACATGGCCGGCGAAGAAATGCTGCGCCTGCTGGCGCGAGGACTCGTCGGCGAACAGATCGAAGATGCGCCGTCCCTTCAGGGCCGTTTCGTTCTGGCCGGTCAGATCCGCCAGCGCCTGATTGACATCCTCGATGACACCGACGCGATTGCAGACCAGCAGAACATCGGACATCGATGTGAGCACCGAAAAGATGAACTGCTGCGACTCCTCCAGCGCGGCATTCTTGTTCTCGAGCGCGACCTCGTACTGCAGCAGGTCGCTGTACACCTCGTCCATCTTCTGGATCACGTCGAGCCAGACATCTTCGCTCGCGCCCGCGCGGGCCGCCGCGACCAGTTGCTCGATGCCGTCGGGCTTGCCGTTCGCGTCCATCAATGCACCGTGCAGACCATGCAGGGATCGAAGGAGCGGACGACATGCTGCACGGCGACCGGTGCCTTGCCGTCCGCATCGCAGGGAATGCCGACCAATGCGCGTTCGAGCGCCCCAGGCCGCCCGGCCGCGTCGCGCGGGGAAAAATTCCAGGTGGTCGGCGCGATGATCTGGTAGTTCTGGATGCAGCCACGGCGCACCGACAGCCAATGACCCAGTGCGCCGCGCGCAGCCTCGACGAGACCGATGCCGTCGGCTTCGCGCGGCATCTCCCCCTCGACCCGGAAGGTTTCGCCCGGACGCAAGTCCGCGGCCCAGCGTTCCATGGCGGGCACCAGACGCGCCACCTCGATCAGGCGCGCCACCACGCGTGCCTCGACCCCGCCACCGTCGCGCGCCACCAGGTCGCGCGCCAATGGATGTCCGGCAATCAGCTGGCGTGCCAGCGCACCGGTTTCCACCGCCTCGCCCCCCAGGCGGGGCGCCTTGCACCAGCTGTAGGCGGCAGCCTTGTCGGCGAGGGGCAGGGTCGAACCGCGCGCGGGCTCCAGGGGTTCCTCGGCATCGGCATACCAGGAATGACTGACATCCTCGGCAATCCGCCCCGGATCGAACAAGGCCGGCCCACCGGTCCAGACGCCCGCCGGCCACCAACGACCCGGTCCTTCATCGTAAGCGCCATAGCTCAGGTAGGGGACGCCGGCATGACCGAGGGCGCGCAGCTCCAGCGCGCGCGACACGTGCAGGAAGCGGCCGAAATCGCTCGCCGCATGCGCATCGGCCCAGTCCGCCAGCTGCCTGGCGGTTTCCAGGGCAGCGACCGCTTCCAGCGTGTCGCCGAAGGTCGTCGCTTCGAGACTGCGACGGAATTCGCGCAATACGCGCAGCAGGCGCAGCCGCTCGGAGACGCCCACCGGATGGGTCGAGCCGCCCGGTTGCAAACTCAGGCTGTGCGGCCACTTGCCGGCCAGCAGGCCCATGGCGCGCAGCAAGCCGGCGCGCGCGGGCAGAAAATCGCCGGCCGCCGATCCGCTCACCGCCTTGAAGCGCGCCGCGACTTCCGGCCACCACGGCTGGCCGGCGTAGCATTCGCGGGCAAAATCGGGCATGAAGAACAGATAGAAATGGGTCAGGTGATCGGCGACGTTCTCCACCGCCTGGACCAGGTTCGCGGCCCGCCGGCCATTGTCCGGAGCGCGCAGGCCCATGGCGGCAGCCAGCGCCTGCGCGGCGGCGGCTGACTGGGCGATAGAGCAAATGCCGCAGATGCGCGGCACATACACCAGCGCATCGAGCGGCGTCTTGCCTTGCAGGATCTGTTCGAAACCCCGATAGAGCGAACTCTTCACCCGTGCTTCGGCAATCCGCCCGTCGATGATGTCGATTGTCACTTCGAGATCGCCCTCGACGCGATTGAAGGGTCCGACGATCAACCGGCTCATGGCTTTCTGGCCGTCTTCGGCCAGGGCAGGATGTGCTCGGAGGTCGCGTTCTGGCGCACCCGCGCCGGCGTCGCGGACTTCGACAAGGCGGCCAGCGCGACGAACCAGGCCTTCGGCATGTCGAGCGGCAAACCGATCGGGATGCCCGCCACCTTCGGCGTGCGCATGAAGGGATGGCCGGGTTCCTCGAAACCCGGCTCGGTGCACCGGATGCAGGCATAACCGCCATCGGTACACGAAGCGCCGCCATTCCACGGCCGCAGGTTGCAGTCGGCATGGGCCTGCGTACCCATGCAGCCCAGATGCTCCATCAGGCAGCCCTGCTCGCCATTCTTCTGGGCGCTGGCCTTGAACTCGTAGAACTCGTTGCGCTTGCACCCGTGATGAACCAGCACGTCGGTGTAGAAGCGCGGCCGCGCCAACTCGTCGAGCGCCGCGGTGCCGATCTCGTCGCGCGCCAGCGCCAGCAGCGTCTCTGTGACCCAGTCGGGGTGCGTCGGGCAACCCGCGATGTTGATCACGGGTAAGCCGCCCCGGGCGCGAAAATCGACGCCCAGCAGGCCGCCGGGCTGGGCGTTGTCGTATTGGAGTCCGCAGGCGTCGGTCGGATTCATGCCCCCTGCCGTAATCCCGCCGAAGGCAGCGCAGGTCCCCATGGCCACGACATGCCTGGCCTGGGCCGCAAGCCGCGCGACCCATTCGATCATCGGCCGCCCGGTACCGGCCAGAACATGGAAGCGCCCGCTGCCTTGCGGCCCGCGCAGCAGCGAACCCTCGACGCACAGCACGTCGAAGGCACGCGTGCCGGCGGCACAGCCCTGCAGAATCTCCAGCGCCGCCTCGGCCCCCGCTTCGCTGATGCTGGGGTGCCACAAAATCTCGATGCCGGCGTCGTTCAGCGTGGCAAACAGCGGCCCCCACTCGCTGCCCAGCCAGGAGAGCGTGCAGCCGCCGCAGCCGCCCGATTGCAGCCAGAGCAGCTTCATTTCTCCGACTCCAGGCCGTAGCGGGCCATCTTCGCGCGCAGACCAACGCGGGACAAACCCAGCGCATCGGCAACGCGGCTCCGGTTGCCGCGCAGGCGCTGTAGCGTCGTGCGGATCATCTCGGCCTCGATGCGCTCGATGCGCTCCCTGAGCGTGCCGCCATCCGGTGCAGCATTCTCGGGAGTGGCGCGAGTTGCGAGCGCGGCACGCAGCGCGGGCGAAAGCAACTCGTCGCCGAGCACGTCTTCGTCCGCCAGCGCCAGCATGCGCATGAGTTCGTTCTGCAGTTCGCGTACGTTGCCGGGCCAGGCGTAGGCAGTCATGCAGCGCAGGGTTTCGGGCGCCAGCAGCGCCCCCGGCCGGTCACTCTGACGCTGCCGGAGATCAAGCATGTCGGCCACGATCAGGGGGATGTCCATCACTCGTTCGCGGAGCGGCGGCATGTGCAGCTGCATGCCTGCCAACCGATAGAAGAGATCCTGGCGGAAGCGCCCGCTGCGGACGTCGGCTTCAAGATCGCGGTTGGTCGCGGCGATCACGCGGACGTCGACCGCCACCGGACGCGGACCGCCGAGCGGACGGATCTCCCGTTCCTGCAAAACGCGCAGCAGCTTGACCTGGAAGGCCGGCGAGGTTTCGCCGATCTCGTCGAGGAAAATGGTGCCGCCATCGGCCTGCTGGAACAGGCCCAGGCGATCCTCGTACGCCCCCGTGTAGGCGCCGCGCTTGTGGCCGAAGAGTTCGGATTCGAGCAGGGTATCCGGCAGGGCGCCGCAGTTTTCCACGACGAAGGGGCCGTCGGCCCGCCGGCTGGCGTAATGCACGGCGCGCGCCAGCAACTCCTTGCCGGTACCCGATTCTCCGGTAATCAGGATCGCCATTTCGTGCGGCGCCACGCGCTCGGCGAGATGACAGACCGCGTTGAGCGGGCTGCCTTCCGCACGCAACAAGCGGGCGAAGGCAGATTCGGCGCGCGCGCGGCCCTGCATGTCGCGAACGCGCTTCTTTAGGCTTTCCGGACTGGAACGCAGCTCGAGGCTGAGCCGCTGGTTGGCCTGCTGCAGGCGCCACAGCTCGGCGGCGCCGCGCAGCGTCAGCAGCAGCTGTTCGGGATGCCAGGGCTTGAGGATGTACTGCCAGATGCCGGCTTCGTTGATGCCGGCGATGATGTCCTCGGCCTCGGTAAAACCCGAGATGATGATGCGCACGGTATCCGGCCATTGCGTGCGCGCCTGCTTGAGAAAATCGACGCCCGAAGTACCCGGCATGCGCTGGTCGCACAGCAGGATGTGCACATGCTCCCGCGCCATCAGAACCGCCGCCTCATCGGCCGAAGCAGCGGTCAACACCGTGAAATCTTCGTCGAGGGTGCGGCGCAAGGCTTCCAGCGAGCGCACTTCGTCGTCGACCACCAATACGACCGGACGCGCCGCGCTCATGGTCCCAGAACCGGTTCGCGGTGCCGCGCGAGATGGCGCGGCGTCCAGGATTGCGGCGACTTGGCGACGAAATGCCAGCGCGCCACGTGGTAGCTCGGATCGAAGCCGTAGAAGTTGCGCCGCATGCGCGCCAGCTCCTCGGCGCGGTAGGCGGCGAGCGGTTTCGCTTGCTCGTCTTTGGCGCGCTGCGCGCGTTTGGCGGCGATGGCCTGATCGGCATCCGTCACCATCTCCGCCGCGCGCCGCGCGACATCGACGCGAAAAGTCGGCGCTGGCAGGACGGCATCGTAGAAGCCGCATTGCACCGCTTCCCCCCCCAGCATCGGCAAACGGTGCTGCATCAAGGCAGCGGCCCCCGCTGCGCCGACCCGCTGCGGTAACAAATAGGTCCAGAACTCCGAACCGAACAGGTTGCCCATGTTCTTGTAGTGCGGGTTGAGCACCGCGCCACCGCGCGCCCAGACCTGGTCGCAGGCGCGCGCGAGGAAGCAGCCGCCGGCGCCGGCGTTGCCGTCGAGCGCGGCCACCGTCAGGTGCGATTCGCAGCGGATGATTGCCTCGGCGAGGTCATCGATGGCGTTGATGTTGGCCCACGACTCGTCCGCCGGACTTTCCGCGTTTTCGATCAGATTGAGGTGGATGCCGTTCGACCAGAAGTCGCGGCCGCCCATGAGGACGATGACCTGGGTAGGTCTCTGCGCGGCCCACAGGAAGGCATCGCGCAACCGTTCGCACTGCCGCGTGCCCATCGCACCGTTGTAGAAGTCGAAGTGCAGGAAACCGGCGCCTTCGGCATCCTCGTAACGAATGTCCTGCCAAGTGGCGTGATCGGCGGCGAACCAGCCCTCAAGCGGCTTTTCCGGCACGGCAGCGCATTCGGCGAAGAAGGCCGCCGTCGCCGGCAACTTGATGCCCCCCGCTCGCTTGACATGGCCGATCCAGACCGCTCCATCGACGGTCGCACGGCACAACGCCGTCTCGCGCCGGGCGATGAGATCTCCCGGCATCCCGCGCAAGCGTTCCTCCGGCCAGGCGTCGTACAGATGGCAGGGCTGACCGAACAGGCTGTCCGCCACGCCGGGGAAGCCGTCCGCCGCATCGATCTTGCGCAGGACGGTTTGCGTATCATCCTTCTGCCAGTCGATGGCGCGGTCTGCCTGTTTCATGACCGGGCGCAGCTGACCGCGCGCAGCGGGATGATTTGCGAGCGGCGTAGGCTGTTCTCCGCGCGCCAGTTTTTCCAGCGCCTCCAGCACCGCCACCAGCGCCGCCTCGGTGACTTCGCGACGGTAGAGGCTGGCTTTCTTCGCGCGACGCAGGGGAAAGCTCGCCGTCGCCCAGACCGGGCCTGCATCCATTTCCGCCTCGGCTTGCAACACCGTCACGCCCCACTCCGGTTCGTTATTCATGATCGCCCAGTCGAGCGCGGACGGGCCGCGGTCGCCGACGATGCCCGGATGGACGATCCAGCACAGGCGGTTCTTCCAGATCGATGCCGGAATCGCCCGTTTGAGGAAGGGCGCGAGAATCAGGTCGGGTTGCCAGAGTGCGGCCGCCTCCTCGCTGACGCTGTCGGCGATATCGAATTCAACGGAGATCTCGTGGCCGCGCGCCGCCAGTTCGGCGTACAAGCGCTGCGTCAGGCTGTTGAAACTGTGGGTGAGGAGGAGGATGTTCACGCCACCTCCTTGTGCCGGCCGTAGGTGTAATAGGCCGCGCAGGCGCCTTCCGACGACACCATGCAGCTGCCGATCGGATTCTCCGGCGTGCACACGTTGCCGAACAGCTTGCAGTCGCGCGGCTGCTTCACGCCGCGCAGGATCGCGCCACAGTCGCAGGCCTTGTGGTCGGGCACGGCGCGGTATTCCAGACTGAAACGCCGCTCGGCGTCGTATTCGGCAAATGGGTGCCGTATCGCCAACGCCGAGTATGGAATCGTGCCCATGCCGCGCCATTCGAAAGCACGCCGCAGCTCGAAGACTTCGGCGACGAGATCCTGCGCCTTGCGGTTGCCCGCGGGCGTCACCGCGCGCGTGAATTCGTTCTCGACGACGCAACGGCCTTCATTCACCTGGCGCACCAGCATCAGGATCGCTTGCATCACGTCGAGCGGCTCGAAGCCGGCGATCACCACCGGCTTGCGGTATTCCTCGGCGAAGAACTCGTAGGGTTGGCTGCCGATGATCGTCGACACGTGCGCCGGGCCGACGAAGCCGTCGAGCGGCACCGTGCCCCAGCGCCGCACCTCGGGCGATTCGAGAATGCTGGAAATCGCCGAGGGCGTCAACACATGGCAGCACAGCACGCTGAAATTCTTCAATCCCAGCGCTGCGGCCTGCTCGATCACCACCGCCGTCGGCGGCGTGGTCGTCTCGAAACCGATGGCGAAAAACACCACCTGCCGCGCCGGATTTTCCTGTGCGATACGCAGCGCATCCGCCGCCGAATACACCATGCGTACGTCGCCGCCGCGCGACTTGGCCTTCAGCAGCGACAAACCATCGGACGCCGGCACGCGCAGGCAATCGCCGTAGGAGCAAAGAATGACCTCATGCTCCAGCGCCAGACCAATCGCCATGTCGATGCGGCCGATCGGCAAAACGCACACCGGACAACCCGGCCCGTGGATCATGCGCACATTGGGCGGCAGCAGGTCGGAAACGCCGTAGCGCGAGATCGCGTGGGTATGGCCGCCGCAGAACTCCATGAAACTGTAACTTCGCTGCGGCCGGGCCTCGGCCGCAATCGCCGCCGCAATGCCGCGTGCCAACTCCCCGTCACGAAACTCGTCGATGTATTTCATGCCGCGCCGGTCAGACCATCCTGCGCGGCGACCAGATCGCCCATCTCGGCGAACAGCGCGAGCGTCTTCTCGGCCTCTTCCGGATTCAGCTTGTTGAGCGCGAAGCCGACATGCACGATCACGTAGTCACCGACCGTCACGTCCTCGACCAGGGCCAGCGAAATGGCCTTCTTCACGCCGCCGAGATCGACCACGGCGGTTTCCTCATCGGGCATTTCGACGACACGGGCGGGAATGGCGAGGCACATGGCAGATCTCCGGAAATCGATGCGCGGGATTCTAACTGTCCGCCTGCTGGTGCGGCGAGCTGGGCGCATGGGCACACCCGCCTCGATATACTACCCACCGATGAAGCGCACGCCATCGTTGCCCGCCCGCCTCCTTCCCGTCGTGGCAGCGCTGATGCTGCTCAACCAGGCGCTCGCCTTCAGCAACTGGTGGCCCACCCCCGGTATCGTGCCGGACCATCGCCTGGCCCCCGAATTCGTCTGGCTCTGGGTCATCCTCCTCGGAATGGCACGGTGGCGCGGAACGATTTCCCCACCCGCGCTGACAACGTTCGCAGCCATCTATTGCCTGCTGGTACTGGGCCGCTATGTCGACGTCACCGCGCCAGCCTTGTTCGGCCGGGCGATCAACCTCTACTGGGATGTGCCGCAGATCCCGCGATTCTTGTGGGTCGCCGCGCATGATCTGCCGGTCTGGATCAGCGCGACGGCGCTCGGCCTGACGGCGCTATTGCTGTGGGGCCTGTATCGCCTCTTGCGCTGGGGGATCGCACTGACTGCACGCGAAGCAGTCCCCTATGCCTTGCAGGCGCGCTGGGTCTGGCTGATGACCGCGGCGGCCGTCGTGCTGGTGTCGCTCAATCATGCCGGCGTGCGGTCCACCTGGCCGTTCGTGTCGAAGCCGGTGATCCCGACCTATGTGCGTCAGGCGAACATCCTCCTCACCACGCTGTCCGAAGACAGGATGGCGCGCGTGCTGCCATCCTCAAGCCGGCTTGAAGAAGCGCTCGCCGCGCCACACCAGGCGCTGGCCGGCCTGCAAGGCCGCGATGTCTATCTGATGCCGCTCGAATCCTACGGCGCCATCACCTACGATCACCCCCGGGCCGAGGCGTTCCGGGCGATGCGGACGCGCTTCGCCGACGACATCGCCGCCGGCGGGCTGCAGGTCGTGTCCGCCTTCCTGCGCGCGCCGACCTTCGGCGGCGCTTCCGATCTGTCGCATCTGAGCCTGCTGTCCGGCATCGACCTGACCGACCCGCTGCGCCACGACCTGCTCCTGACGACGCGTCGGCCGACCCTGATCACGCTCTTCCGCGCCGCCGGCTATCGCACTTACGGCGTCTATTCCTCCTTGTCCTGGGAATGGCCGGAACGGGCCTACTACGGCTTCGATGCTTTCGTGGACGGCCCCATGCTCGGCTACCCCGGCCCGCCCCTGGGCCCCTGGCTGATCCCGGATCAATATGCGGTTGCGCGCTTCGAGCAATTGCACCTGCGTCCTGCGGAAGCGCCGCCGCGCTTCGTGTTCATGCCGACCATCACCAATCATTTCCCCTTTCATCCCGTTCCGCCCTTCCAGCCCGACCAGTTGCGACTGCTGAGCGAGCATCCCTACGATGCCGCTGATGTCAGTGTGGCACTGGCAGATAAGATCGACTGGTTCAACATGTTTCCAGCCTTCCGGCACATGATCGACTATCAGTTTCGCTGGCTCGGCGACTGGCTGCGTCGGCCCCTGCCGCGCCCGACGCTGTTCATTCTCGTCGGCGATCACCAGCCCACGGCCAATATCAGCGGCGAAGGCGCGTCCTGGGATGTGCCGATCCACATCCTTGCGGACGATGCTGCCTTGCTCGATGGCTTTGTACGACAGGGCTTCGCGCCGGGAATGGAGCCGCCGCGTCAAGCGCTGGGCGGGCTGCACGACCTGCCATCCCTGTTGCTGGAGGCGACGGCGCGATGAGGCCGGTAGAGGAAAAGCGCGGCCGCTGCCAGGGCGCACAGCCCTGCTCCGTAAAGCAGGGCCTGCGTATTCTCCAGTCCCTCGCGGCCGACGACCAGCAGCCCCGCGAGCGCGGCGGCGGCGGCCAGCGGACGCTGCGCCCAGCGCCGCGCCGGCAGCCGGTCACGCAGCCACGCGAGGGCAAGCAGCAACAACGCGGGCGCAATGGCCGGCTCCCAGCGGATCGGGCGATAGCGCCCGTCGGCGATCAGCCACAAGGCATCGATGACCAGCAGGCCGAGCAAAACGACCAGCGTGGCATTGAGGAAACGGTCGGGGGGCGAGGGATAGTCCC
>Ga0209835_1000103_pt1 | contig 58689 bp, 51 predicted proteins | sample LakKivwa52mmetaG_FD_184138 | JGI IMG/M metagenome (GOLD analysis project Ga0209835, IMG submission 184138) | Anoxic lake water microbial communities from Lake Kivu, Rwanda to study Microbial Dark Matter (Phase II) - Lake Kivu water 52m metaG... | ecosystem: Environmental > Aquatic > Freshwater >...
TCATCGTTTATTATACCCTTGTCAGATCCGGAACGTGGACTATCTTTGCTTAACAAGGATGATGACAGTTATGTTGATGTCCTAAACATTTTTAAAAAAAATGTCCAGTTAATTGGGGGTTAAGACATTATAACCATAAATTAATGCACAATTTGCTATTTCATTTTTAATACAATTTGAATTGAACTCATAACCGTTTATATTGGAAAGATCAAGTACTAGTTCACTTTTAAAGCTTTTAAAATTGTATACCTTGAATTTTCTAAGCATCTCATTATTTTTTATTAGGGCAAAAGTAATTCAAAATTTCAATTGATGTATTTTTTTTACGGCAATTTATTTTCAATTGAAAGAAAATCATTAAATAATTCTTGTTTCCCATTTATTACTACATTTAGTCTATGTTTTGTCTTCAAATTTCAATGAAATTGACATCAGCTCGCTGAAAACCGGTATTTATTTCATCCTGATTAAAAGTGATAAGGCTTCATATCAGCAGAAATTCTTTAAAGAATAAACCTATTCTGATACTGATTGTTCATTCCCCTGAACTGTAATTTGCTTCCGCGATACTGTAAGATGCTTCCGCTGCACTGTAAGCTGCCATCGCGTCAGTGTAAGTGCTTATCCCGATTTCGGGACGAGGTCTAACACTGACGGAATGACAGTTATCATTATCGCGATTGAAATGACATGGTTCAGAATAAGGAATAATCTGCAACAAAGTTGTGCCACCACTCTGATGCAAAACCATACCGGCCATCCCCTGATGATGCAAGTGGTGGCACGACTACATTTTATTATCGCTGCTTATTCATAATACTTGCGATAGCCAGTAACACTCCCAACACGATGCTCAACAATGCAGCAACTAATATTCTGATATCTTCAGGCAACATAAAATTTATGGTCTGAGCAGGTATCCAAAAAAATATTATGGTTTTGCGAAAAACAAAATTCCATTGTACTTTCCAGTCAAGATTTGACAAATGTTGACTGACAGCTACTGGATTAAAAAAATTACTTAGTTTTCCTCCTGTAAGTCTGATATGTTCATCGGTAACCTTATGTGTAACCATCAGAATAGGGGCATAAAAAATATTCAGGCTTGCACCTATTGTAAATGACACAAACAGTTTTTTCAAGCTGAAAGCTTGCTGCATAATATGCTCATCTACATTTAAGCCCATGTTTGTCAGCATAAAAGGAGCTCCATGCGAGAAAATATCAAATGCCATTTTTAGTGAGATTCCTAAAAATCCCCATACAATTGCTCTGGGTAACAAGCCAAATCCTTTTTCATAATAAACTCCCTTTTTTATCCTCAGTCCTAGCATTTCACCGAAAGGTGCCAGAATAAAAAACTTAATAAAAGCCAGCGGATAAGGGTAAGTTTTGTTTAAATCCCAATAAAAATTAAATAATTCTTTATTCAAGATAAAGGGTAGAAAGAATATAACAACTGCTATCAGGCAGATAACATCAGACCTTTTCATGAAAAAAAGCCCTATTTTGACTTTGAAACAATGCTAATGAGTGGAACCAAGCCTAACGAAACCAACATTCCTATTGTACCTGCCTGTGGTGATGGAACCTTTAAAAAATAAAGCACCAGGCAGACTGCTAATCCGAGAAGACCGCCACTTATCGCTGAAACAAAATTGGCTCTCTTTAAAAACAATCCCCATATAAATGGACCCAGGAAAAAGCTACCTATAGCACCCCATGAAATACCCAGAATTTCTACAATTACATCAAATTTTACCAAAGCAAGTAAAACCGCAAGTAAAACAAACAAAGCACTCATGATTCTCATCAAACCTGTTAGTTTTTTATCAGAAGCCGATTTATTGACAAAGCCGGCATAAAAATCTTTTACCACAGTTGAGCTTGAAATTAATACCAAAGCAGCCAATGTTGACATAGATGCAGATAAAATAAGCAGTAAGATTACAACAGCCAAAGAAGAAGGAATCACATTGGTAAGCATTTCAGGCATCAGGTTGTCAAAAATAGGTTTTCCATCGGCAAAGGCAGTTGGATTTGCTTCAGGGCTCATAAAAATTCTTGTAGTGGAACCTACATAGTAAGCAACGCCACCAATAAGAAGTGCAAAAAAAGTTGAAGCAAACATACCGATATTAACAGCTCTGCGATCTTTTATTGCATAAAATTTTTGCATCAGTTGTGGCATCGCAAATGGCGCAAGGCTGGTGAGTAAAATCAGGCTTAACAAGGGATACCAACCCGGAGGGCCAACTACTGATGTAAGTTTCGGATCAATTGTTTGCAATTTCAAAGTAATTTCATGTAATCCACCACCTTTATTTACGGTACTTATTAATAAAACAATCACCCCAATAGTCATGATAATACCAAAAATCATATCCATCATAGCACCTGACTTATATCCTCCTAAAACCAGATAAATTGCAGTAAAAACACCCATAAATGCCAATGCTTGCCAATATTCAATATTGAAATTTACAGTAAAAAGATAAGACAAGCCCATAAAAACAGCTGCTGAATAAGGAATCATAAAAATAAAAATGATGATTGAGGCCAGCAGTTTGAAAAAAGAACTACCGTATCTTTTCTCCAGATACTCACCTATTGTTGAAACACCCATCTCCATAGAAGTTTTCTTAATTTTCCATCCAACAATAGCCCAAACGCCTAATACACCAAGCAATCCGTTAAACAAACCAATCCACATGCCTGAATAACCGAAACTCCATCCTATTTTTCCAGCAAATCCAATAAATAAAACAGCAGAAAAATATGCAGCTCCATACGAAAATGCTGTCATTATTGCACCCACATTTCCTCCTCCAAGAAAAAAGTCGGAAAATGATTTGGTTTTTTTCAACCCGATGATACCTACCACAATAATCAACAGTGCATACAACGAAATAATTATAATTTTTGCAGCCATAAACTTTTGTTTAATGATTTTATGAGGATGCGAATATCAGCAATTTCAGAAAAAAAAGTGAAATTGTTTATGTAATTAACAATAAATTATTCTCAGGCTCAATACCATTCAATTTGCTTAAATTACTGAAAGCAACAGTTTCATTACCTTTGTTTTATGTATAATTCAGAAAAGCAAATACTAATGGGTTTACTTGTTTTTTGGTATAGTCAGAAACAGAGAACTGTCTAAGCATTTTGAATTTTTACACATTCATTCATTTCTTTTAAATTCCAATAAATTGTCAACAATAAAAGTAAAAAAATCATTTCCTTTCACAAAAAATATAAGAGAATATAAGTCAGTTATATAGCTACTTCTGTATTTTTGCACGAAAAAATTTAGTATAACATAAATGAACTTGTTAATAAAAAACATAAAATTCCTTGTAAACACTTCTGAAAATCAGCCATCTTTACGAAAAGGTAAAGATATGATGAACCTACCCATGATTGAGAATGCATGGATAAGTATAAAAAACGGGCTTATTGATAATTTTGGAACTGAATCCCCTTCCCATTCCCTCATTCATGATGAAATAGTAGACGCAAACAATGGTTTTGTTTTACCGGCATGGACAGACTGCCACACACATCTGGTTTTTGCAGCAAGCCGCGAAAACGAGTTCCTATTGAAAATAAAAGGTGCTTCTTATGAAGAAATTGCTGCTGCAGGTGGTGGAATTCTGAATTCAGCAAAAAAAATAAATCTGATTTCTGAAGATGAATTATTTGAAAAATCAGTATTGCAATTAGAAGAAATCATAAATCTTGGAACAGGGGCAATTGAAATTAAGAGCGGATATGGACTGAACACTGAAGCAGAACTGAAAATGCTAAAAGTAGTCAAACGCTTAAAAGAACTCAACCTCATTCCAATTAAATCAACATTTTTAGGTGCTCATGCACTGCCTGCAGATTTTAAAAATGATAAAAAGGGCTATCTGAAATTAATCACGAATGAAATGATTCCCGAAATCAGCAAACATAAACTTGCAGACTACATTGACATTTTTATTGAAAAAGGTTTTTTTGAAACCAATGATGCTGAAGTTATTCTCGAAACTGCTCAAAAATATAATCTGAGGCCACGTTTGCATATTGATCAAATGAGCGAATGCGGAGGAATTGATATTGCTCTGAAATACAATGCCATTAGTGTTGACCACTTAGAACAAACCGCTGATGAAGGCATGGAAAAGCTAAAAAACAGTCAAGTTATTCCTGTTTTATTACCTTCCTGTTCATTCTTTTTAAAAATGAAATATCCGGAAGCTCGAAAAATGATTGACAAGGGACTGGGTGTTGTTATTGCTTCCGATTTCAATCCCGGAAGTTCCCCTTCAGGCAATCTGAATTTCAGCATGTCTCTGGCTTGTATCTATATGAAAATGATGCCTGAGGAAGCTATTAATGCACTGACAACCAATGCTGCTCATGCTTTGGAATTAGATTCGGCAGGTGCAATATTCAAAGGAGCATCTGCTAATTTGATTATTACAAAACCAATACCCTCATTAAGCTATCTTCCCTACCGTTTTGGCGTAAATCAAATACAAAATACTGTCATTAACGGACAAATATTTTCAGGAATAAAGTAATAATTAAAATTAACTAATAATGAAGAAATTAATTGAATGTGTTCCCAATTTCAGTGAGGGACGCGATATGACCATCATCAAACAAATTACTGATGAAATCGAGAAATCAGATGGTGTAAAATTACTTGATGTTGACCCTGGTCAGGCTACCAACCGTACGGTAGTTACTTTTACAGGCGAACCTGAAGCAGTTCTTGAAGCTGCATTTTCAGCCATAAAAAAAGCGCAGGAGCTTATAGATATGAGCAAACATAAAGGCGCACATCCCCGCTTTGGAGCTACTGATGTTTGTCCCTTGGTACCTGTGGCAGGCATCACCATGGAAGAAGTTGTTGAATATGCCCGTAAACTGGCAAAAAAAATAGGTGAAGAATTAAAAATACCGGTTTATTGTTACGAAAATGCAGCTTTTACAGAAAGCCGCAGAAATCTGGCAGATGTACGTGCAGGTGAATATGAAGGTTTATCCGAAAAATTAATCAAAAATGAATGGAAACCTGATTTTGGTCCTGCAGAGTTTATCCCTAAAACTGGTGCTTTAGCAGTCGGTGCTCGCGATTTTTTGATTGCAGTCAATTTTAATCTGAATACAACAAGCACCCGCAGAGCCAATGCTATTGCTTTTGATGTTCGTGAAAAAGGTCGTCAGCAAACTGTCAACGGAAAAGTTGTAAAAGATGAAAAGGGAGAAATTGTGTGGGAACCCGGAACATTAAAAGCTACCAAAGCTATCGGTTGGTTTATTGATGAATATGGAATAGCTCAGGTTTCAATGAATATTACTAATATAGGAGTTACACCTTTGCATACTGCATTTGAAGAAGTTGACAGAGTTGCACGGCAACGAGGAATTAGGGTAACAGGAACTGAAATTGTTGGACTTGTTCCACTCAGAACCATGATTGATGCCGGTAAATACTTTTTAGCCAAGCAGGAACGCTCATTAGGTGTTTCTGAAGAGGAAATCATTAAGATTGCAGTAAAATCAATGGGTTTAGACGATTTATATGAGTTTAAGCCAGAAGAAAAAATCATTGAATACCTGATTGCAAACAAGCAGAAAAAGCGACTTGTTGATATGAATCTGGTAGAGTTTGCTCACGAAACAGCTTCAGAGTCACCTGCACCTGGTGGCGGTTCCATATCAGCTTATATAGGTGCATTAGGTATTGCATTAGGTACAATGGTAGCCAACCTGAGTTCACATAAAAGAGGTTGGGACAACAGATGGAAAGAATTTTCTGATATTGCCGAAAAAGGACAGCTTTTTATAAACGAACTTCTTTATCTGGTTGATGAAGATACCAATTCATTCAACAAGGTGATGGATGCCTTTGGTTTACCAAAATCAACTCCTGAAGAACAATCTATTCGCACTAATGCTATTCAGGAAGCAACAAAATACGCTATGATGATACCATTTAGTGTTATGGAAAAAACATTTGAATCAATGGAAGTTATTCATGAAATGGCAAAATCAGGTAATCCGAATTCAGCATCTGATGCAGGTGTAGGAGCTTTATGTGCCACTATGGCTATTAAAGGTGCATTTCTGAATGTCAGAATTAACAGTAGTGGTATTGATGACAAACATTTTTCTGAAAATATTTTAGCAAAAGGTGAAGAGATAGTAAAACTTGCAGAAAGCAAAGAAAAAGAGATACTTGAACAGGTCGAAAAAAACCTTAAATAGTGATTAAAAATTTTTAATAAAAATCATTAAATTAATTTTATTTTTTAATTAAATAGTTTTACATTTGCATTTTTAAGTTAAAGCTATGAGAAGAAAACAATTTATTACAAATTATAGCATTGACGATATGGAAAAAATACTTCACAGTAAAGAAGAATATCGTATTGCGATGCGTTTAATGACCTGTATTTTGGTAGCAAGGGGTTTCTCAGTTACCGAATTGCAAAAAATATTTTATTACAAATCGGCTGCACGTTATTTTTACTGGGCACGAAGGTTTAATGAAGAAGGAATTGAAGGGCTATACGACCGTGAAGGCAGAGGCCGGAGAGCTAAACTTAACGATGAAGACTACAATAAGCTTAAAGATATTTTACTGACAAAATCACCAGGCGATTTTGGTTTGGAAGGTAAAAATTGGAATGGTCAACTCATCAATGAACTTGTCAGTAAAGAATTTGGTGTTGATTATCGTAAAGCAAATATTTATATTTTATTAAAGAAAAAGCTTAAATTAAAAAACAAAAGAATTTTAGGATTATCTAATTTAGAGATATAAAAAAAACCCGCAAAATGCGGGTTTTTAGATTGCTGCTTTAAATAAACACTCACTTAACTTTTCCAACCAAATCTTTTCCCGGTTTAAATTTCACGATTTTCTTCTTAGGAATTTTAATTTCAGCGCCTGTTTTTGGATTTCTTCCCTTGCGAGCTGCTCTTTCATTTACTGAAAAGGTTCCGAAGCCTACCAATGTAATTCTTTCACCTTTTTTCAGCGCATCCTGAGCCGAACCAATAAAAGCATTAAACGCATTTTGAGCCTGAGCCTTGGTAATTCCGGCATCTGCTGCAATCTTGTTAATAAAGTCACTTTTGTTCATACCTAATCTTTTAAAAAGTTACTAAAAATTATTATAAAAACGAGTTCAAATATAAGTAAATTTTAATAGTTACAGTTGAAATAACAAAAAAATTTTTCGGTATTTACTAAAATTGGTGTTAATTTGTAAATCTTAATTTTAAGTAAATAATCAACGTTTGTGTGAGTTTTAGCCATTTTTAATCAAATTTTTAATAATTTAACCAGAAATTGATAATTAATAAATTTAATATGAGAAATTTTGTTTTGTGGAAAACTTTTTCCTATTTCGCATTAATTACTGTAATTATTTGCCTTAATCCAATAGTTTTAATTGGTGATGGAGGGATGTATCCTGTTAACCAACTGGATGCTCAGAAATTAAAAAATGCCGGACTTAAAATTCCGGTAAATGAAATCTACAATCCTGATGGTGTTAGCATGATGCAGGCAGTTGTGAGTTTGGGAGGGTGTACCGGAAGCTTTGTTTCTTCCGATGGTTTGATTTTGACCAATCATCACTGTGTTTTCGGGTCATTAGCTGCCTTAAGTAATGTAAACAACAATATCATGGATAATGGTTTTGTATCAGCAGCAAAAACTGAAGAACTGCCATTAAAAGACATGACAGTTAAAATAATGCTTAATTACGAAGATGTATCTTCAAAAGTACTGAAAGATGTTAATAATCAATTGAACCCAATTCAAAAGAGAGAGCTTATTGCATCCAACATCCAGTCGGTGCTTATTGAGGAAAAAGCTAAATATCCTGAGTTATCAATTGAGTTAGCTGAAATGCTGACCGGAAAAAGCTATTTAATTATTCGCTATCAATTTTTAAAAGACATTCGTCTTGTATATGTTCCTCCAAGAGAAATCGGAGAATTTGGTGGAGAAACCGATAATTGGATGTGGCCACGCCATAGTGGTGATTTTTCATTTATCAGAGCCTATGTTGCTCCTGATGGTTCACCTGCTGCTTATTCGACTTCAAATATCCCGTTTAAACCTCAAAAATTCATTAAAATCAATACAAGTGGTGTTAATGAAAATGATTTTATCTTTGTTTTAGGCTATCCGGGACGTACTTTCCGCAACCGCCCCAGTCATTTTTTAAATTACTCAGAAAAAGTTCAGATGCCATTTATAGCAGATTTTTTTGAATACCGCATTGCCGAACTGACCAAATTATCAAAATTAAGTGAAGAAAACAGATTAAACTTTGACCCACAAATAAAATCATTAGCAAATACATCAAAAAACTACAGAGGAAAACTAAAATCTTTAACTGCTATTAATCTTTATCAGGATAAAAAAAGCGAAGAAAATAAAATTATATTGCTTTTTAAAAATCATCCCGAAAAAGCAACCGAATTTAAAGAAATCCTCGCTCAATACGATAACCTTTACCAAGAATTTAACATCGTTGGGCAAAAAAATCTTTGGTACTCACAGTTGTTTAATGTCTCTCCTAATTTTGATATTGCACGCCTGATAGTCAGTTTTTATGTTGCCTGGCAAAATTCTGCCGGGAATCAAAACACGCTGCAAAAACAATATGATCGTGTTTTACAACAAATAGAAAAGCAATTAAGCTATACCCCCGACATAACAGACAGCCTTTTTGTTAAAAAACTACTTTTAATGGCATTTCAAAACAATATTGATTTTCCATGGTTAAAGTCTTATTTTGGCGAAAGTAATTCAAAATTAAGTATTTACAATTACATTTTCGCTTCGTATAAAACATTATTTAAAGATTTAAACAAAATCAAGGCTATACTAGATAAACCTTCAAAAATAGCGACATCGAAGAATCCTTTTATTCAATTGGTTTATGCAATGATTAATGATATCCAGGCAACATCGCAACAGTTCAATAGCTTGACCAGCAGTATAGATGCACTTTTACCTCGATATGTTGAATTGAAAATGGAAGCAAGTGGTAATGATTTTATTCCTGATGCCAATTCAACATTCAGATTTACTTACGGATATATTCGTGGCTACTCCCCTGCCGATGCAGTTTATTATTCTCCATTTACTACTCTCAAAGGGATTCCAGAAAAAGTTGCACTTGGAGGTGATTATCAGCCTTATCAACCACTGATAGAAGTTATTGACAACACAAGAGTTCAGACTGCTACCCAACAGGAAAGCAATAGTTTTAAAGTTAATTTTTTATACAATGCCGATACTACCGGTGGCAACAGTGGCAGTCCGGTGCTCAATGCTAACGGAGAACTTGTAGGGCTTAATTTCGATAGAGCATTTGAAGCCTGTGTAAATGATTTTGCATGGAATGAATCATATAGCAGATCAATTGGAGTTGACATCAGATATATTATCTTTATATTAAAAGAGGTTAAAAAATCAAACAATCTGCTGAGTGAAATTGGAGCAATTTAATAAAACCCTTATCTTTGCCGCTTCGCAAATTGTTGTTAAATACAAAAAAATACAGCTTGCATATTAATACTGAATCAGATAGTTGTGTAAATCAGCTTGCAGATGCACCAAACCAGCAAGTAATATTTGAAAACAACTCTTTTAAAAAATTAACTGATTTTTTAAAAACAAAACCTGATCATAAAGTTTTATTAATAGTTGACTTTAACACCGGAGAATATTGCCTCCCATTGATTGCTGATATACTGAAATCGAATTTTATTGGGAAACCGATATTATTTGAAGCCGGTGAAGATTCAAAATCATTGACTAATGCAGCAATAATCTGGTCGAAATTACTAAGCTATAATGCCGACAGAAATACAATTATTGTTAACCTCGGTGGTGGAATGATTTGCGATTTAGGGGCTTTTGCAGCTTCAACTTTCAAACGCGGAATTCCATTTATCAATATTCCTACTTCTTTAATGGCTATGACTGATGCTGCAATAGGTGGAAAATCGGCAATAAATTTTGAGCATTACAAAAACCAGATTGGCACTTTTTACTTTCCTGAATTGGTATATATAAATACCTTATTTTTAAAAACACTCCCCGATTCAGAAATACTTTCAGGCTTTGCTGAAGTAATAAAATATAGCCTTATTGCAGATTTGAATCTGTGGGAAAAAATAAGCAAGTTTACAAACATTGACGACATCAGAAATGAATTCAGTGAGATTATTAAGTGTTGTGTTAAACTTAAATTAGCGATAACCGGCAACGACCCTCTTGAAAAAAGTATCAGAAAAGTGTTGAATGCCGGACATACTATTGGTCATGCTATTGAATCAATGTATATCGAAAATAACAAATTTGTTTCTCATGGCTATGCAGTTGCTCATGGTTTAATTGCTGAATGTTTTTTATCTGCCATCGAAAACAATCTGGCTTATGAAACTTATTACGAAATTAAAAACTATATTTTAAAACTTTATCCTGAAACAAAATTCAATCAATCAGATATTAATCAATTGCTTCAATTCATGCTTGCTGATAAAAAAAATAAGGACAGCCAAATTGGATTTACTTTTATTAAAAACATCGGAAGTGCAAAAATAAATTGCTATTTAACTCAGGAACGATTATTAAATCATTTAAATAAATATTTTTATGAAAAAAATTAAGCTTGAACATTTAAGCGAAAAAATATCAGGAAAAATTATTTTACCAAGTTCGAAAAGCATTAGTAACAGGGCTCTTGTTTTAAGGGCATTGAGTGGAGAAAACTTTAAAATAAACAATTTATCCAATGCAAGAGATACTCTTAAAATGCTTGAAATACTTAATAATCCCGACCATAATATTATTAATACCGGCAACACTGGTACTATTATGCGTTTTATGACAGCATTTTATGCAATCAGAGAGGGTGAATGGGACATTCTGGGTTCGGAAAGGATGAAACAACGCCCGATTAAAAATCTGGTAAATGCTTTGCAATCTTTCGGTGCTGATATAGAATATATTGGGCAGGAAGGTTTTCCTCCATTACACATAAAAGGCAAGCCCCTGATTGGAGGCAAATGTAAAGTTGATGCTACAGTTAGCAGCCAATACATTTCGGCTCTGCTGATGATTGCTCCTATGCTGAAAAATGGTCTTGAAATGGAATTAATTGGTGAACCAATTTCTTTTCCTTATATCAAAATGACTCTTAAAATGCTGGAATATTTTGGTGTTAAAGTAAGTGTTAAAGGAAAGCATATCTATATCGCTCCACAAAAAATTGTTCCTCGCGAACTAACAGTGGAAGCCGATTGGTCTGCTGCTTCATATTTATATTCAGTGGCTGCATTAAACAATGAAGTTGACATTGAATTACCTGGATTAAGGGAAGAAAGCTGGCAGGGCGATGCTATTGTTGCCGAATTAATGGCTCCTTTTGGTGTAGAAACAATCTATAACAAAAAATCAATCAATATTTTTCATACTAAACGAAAAATAAAACAGTTTAATTACAATTTCAAAGCTCACCCCGATCTTGCTCCTACTTTTGCTGTTCTATGTACTGCATTTGATATTCCTTTTACATTTGAAGGTATTTATGCCTTAAGAATTAAGGAAAGCGACAGAGTTGAAGCGTTAACACAACAATTGGCTAAACTCAATACAAAAATTGAAAGTGATGAAAACCAAATCACCGGAACTCCATTTAAACAGCCACTTTTCGAAGACAACCTGATCAGAACTTACAGCGATCATCGTATTGTAATGAGCTTTGCACCTTTATTGTGTTCAAAACCCGGTTTAATGATAGAAGACCCGGATGTGGTAGATAAATCATACCCTGAATTTTGGAACGATTTCGAAAAAATCGGCATTAAATGCCGCTACGCAATACAAACAGCTTATGGCAGGTAATTCATTCGGAAAATTATTTTCAATTACTACATTTGGCGAAAGTCATGGACCACTTATAGGAGTGGTTATTGATGGCTGTCCTTCAGGTATTTATTTCGATATGGAACTTTTAATTGATGAGCTTAGCAAAAGAAAACCAGGACAATCGGAAGTAACAACATCACGAAAAGAATCTGACCTGCCTGAAATAGTTTCAGGCGTTTTCGAAAATAAAACTACCGGAGCACCAATTACTATTTTGATTAAAAATACTGATGCAAAAAGTAGTGATTACTTAATTTACAAGGATATATTTCGCCCTTCTCATGCCGATTTTGCCTATTGGAAAAAGTACGGCCATTATGATTATCGTGGTGGTGGAAGGTCTTCTGCCCGTGAAACAGCTGTTAGGGTTGCAGCCGGTGCTGTTGCAAAAATGATTTTAAATAAAGATAACATTATTATTCAGGCTTTTTCTTCTCAGATTGGTCATCTAAAACTTCAGAATGATTTATCATCTTATGATTTAAATTCTACTTTACAAAACAATGTAAAATGCCCTGACCAACAACTTGCTACTCAAATGGAGGACCTAATAAAATCATTAAAAAATAATGGAGACAGCATAGGAGGCATAGTCAGTTGTGTAGTAAAGAATTGTCCTCCAGGCTTAGGAGAACCGGTATTTGACAAACTGGAAGCTGATTTAGCAAAAGCCATGATGAGCATAAATGCTTCAAAAGGATTTGAAATTGGTAGTGGTTTTGAGGCTGCCAGCAAAAAAGGTTCTGAAAACAATGATTATTTTATGTTTACGCCTGAAAGAGGTGTGTTCCCTGAAAGTAATAGTGCCGGTGGAGTGCTGGGTGGTATTTCGAGTGGTGAAGATATTGTTTTCAGTGTTGCATTTAAACCAACTTCAACTATTGCTCAAAAACAAAGATTTATCAATATCGAAGGAGAGGAAATTATTTTGAAAGACAAACCCGGACGACACGATCCTTGTATAGTTCCAAGAGCAGTTCAGGTAGTTGAATCTATGACGGCAATAGTTCTTGCTGATCATTTATTGCAATTTAAAGCAAGAAAAGCTTAAGTTAAATTACTGATTTTTAACACACCTGATGTAATAACCATTCGCAAAGAGGTTTTGATAAACAGTTATGCTGTTATCTTCCTGAGCAATCTGCATGGTAAATGCGTCTTCAGAATTGGCTACTGTTGAAGTCCAGAAACTAACATTTCTGCCTAAACCGTAAAAAAAGTCATTATCAGAAGTGTAATCACCGCCAAACAAAGCATTAAATCCGGAGCCTCCACCTTTAATTAATTGCTTACCAGCTTTTTCGTCACCACCTAATTTATTAATTAAGGTAACAAATTCAGCTCTGGTTGGTAAATGCCATCCTGCAGGGCAAGATTTTGTTGCAGTTTTATAGGTATATAAATAGCCAAAAGTATCGCAATATGCTTTTGAGTTTTCAAAACAAAAAGCTCCTGTGGTTTTATATTTTAGGTTTTCTGCCATCCATATTTGATCTCCAATCTCTACAGTTTTATAAACCTGACCATCACGACTGTCTTTCAAATCTTGTCCAAATAAATTCATTGATAATAAAACAGCTGATAAAAGTAATAACGATTTGTTCATATAATTTTTGTTTATGGTTTTAAAATAATTATTCGAAAAAATGATTAACAAGGCAAGCATAAAACAACAATTATGCCTTGAATAAAAACCCCATTTCTTTAAATTTCTGAGATGAATGATTGATTTTTAACATTTGTTTCGCATCTTTGCTGGCATATTTGTTGAAATCTGATATGATTATTTAGGATAAATTAAAGTTTTATGAAAAAGACAATTTTATTTTTACTGACTTCAGTAATTCTTTTTTCATTTACACCCGGAGAAAAACCATTTGAGGGGAAAGTGGTTTATAAAATGGAACTGGAAGGCGATTTCATGTCAATGTTAAAGCCGTATCTTCCTGAATCTTATACTTTTATGTTTAAAAATGACAATGTAAAGGTTGAAATTAAAGGTGGTTTACTCGAAATGGTGATGGGAACTATCCTAGTTACCAAAAGCAATGAGGCTTTTGTACTCAATACTGAGAAAAAAACAGCATCAAAACTACCACAAGCAGATAAAAACACAATTATTGACAGTTCAGGAGCACCAAAGGTTACAAAATTGAACGAAACTGATATAATACTCGGTTATCAATGTCAGAAATACAAAATCGTTCAAAACGAAGGGGGTAACGAAATAGTTCAATATATATGGGCTACACCTGATCTTAACATTAAATTAAAAGGTTTGGAAAACACAGGAATACCAGGAACTTTTAATTTCAATGGTATTAATGCCTTTCCACTTAAAATCGAAATGCTTGTCAATCAAATGGGTTTCGACATGAACTTAGTTTTTTATGCTTCCTCCATTAAAAAGGAAAAATATAAAAACAACGAATTTGAAATACCAGCCGACTACACAATAAAGGAATTTGAAAACAATATTCTTAACTTTTAAAGCCCTGACTTTATGATAAAAATCGCTATTAAAGTAATTCCTGTATTATTACTAATTTTTGCCAGCTCAGTATTGAAAAGTCAGGTTAACACTGGAAGCAATAAAATTTATCTGGTGTATTTTAAAGATAAGAATAACACACCCTACTCTATAACAAAACCTTCAGAATTTTTATCGCAAAGGGCAATTTCAAGAAGAAATAAAAACGATATAAAAATTAGCAGTAATGATTTTCCAGTCAATCCACATTACCTTGATAGTTTAAGAAGCAAAGGCGCACAAATACTTTTTTCATCCAGATGGTTAAATACTGCAACTATTAAGGTTGACACATCCCTTGTCATAACCAAAATTGAAACATTGCCATTTGTTGTTTCTACCGAAAAAGTATTCAGCGGAGACGTTACCGACACTTTGTTCTATGAAGAAACCAATTTCAAACATTTACAAAGCAATACCGACTATGGATATGGTTATCGTCAAATTAATATGTTGAATGGTGATTTTTTACACAACAAAGGATATTCAGGTCAGGGAGTTATAATTGCAGTTTTAGATGCCGGATTCTGGAATGTAAACAATCTTTCTCTCTTTTCATCAATGTTTGCTGATAATCGGGTAATAAAAACCTACAATTTCATGAAAGGCAATGATAGTGTATATGTTGACCATACACACGGGACTTACGTTTTGTCGGTAATGGCAGCAAATACACCGGGTAAATTGGTCGGAACAGCACCAAAAGCTCAATATATGCTGATTGTTTCCGAAAATGGATCAAGTGAATTCATCATTGAAGAAGATGCCTGGATAGCTGCAGCAGAAATGGCTGACAGTTCAGGTGCCGATGTCATAAATTCATCTTTGGGATACACTACCTATGATAATCCCCTGACCAATCACAGCTACCAGAGTATGGATGGCAAAAGCTCACGAATAAGCCGCGCAGCTACAATAGCTGCATCAAAAGGAATAATTGTGGTTAACAGTGCCGGAAATCAGGGAAATAAAGAGTGGAAATATATCAGTGCTCCTGCTGATGCCGACAGCATTTTAGCAATAGGTGCAGTAAATATGGAGCGTCAATATGCAAAATTCAGTAGTCAGGGACCAAGCTATGATGGCAGGATTAAACCAAATGTAACAGCAATGGGTGAGGCAACTGTAACAACAGGGCTGAAAGAAGGTGAGCTAGCCTCAATCAGCGGCACTAGTCTTTCGTCTCCGGTTATTGCCGGATTGGTTGCCTGCCTGGTACAAGCTTTTCCAAATCGTAAAAATATGGAAATTATTAGGGCAATAGAGCAAAGTGCTCATTTATTTCCAAAATACGATCAATACTACGGATACGGAATTCCTGATTTTAAAGTAGCCTATGAAATTCTGGATTATACCAATAAAGAAGTTGAAGAAAACTTTAAAATTGTTAAAACCTATCCGAATCCATTCAACAAAGCCATTGTTGTATCCTATTATACCAAAGACTCAATCAAATTATTGTTTTCGTTAACCGACCTGGCTGGCAGAAAAGTAATTGAAAAAGAAATTACCACTCAGCATAATACACTCGACAGAATTGAATTGAAAATTAATGACATATTACGTCCAGGATTTTATATCCTTTCCATTAGCGATGGTAAAACTAAGATAACTGAACCTTTACTTTCATACTAATCGTTGGGCAACGACCAGTCAATTGGTGTTTTTCTTAGGCTTTTTAAGATTTCATTTGTTTTTACGAAATGTTTGCAACCAAAAAATCCTCCATGTGCCGACAAGGGTGATGGATGAACCGACCTCAAAATGTAATGTTTGTCTTCATCAATCAACTGAGTTTTACTTTCTGCATATTTGCCCCACAATAAAAAAATAACACCCTCTTTATTCTGCGAAATCATAGAAATAACAGCGTCTGTAAATCTTTGCCACCCTATTTTTTGATGAGAGCCAGCCTGATTTGCCCTTACTGTCAGCACTGCATTTAACAGCAAAACACCCTGTTCAGCCCAATACATTAAATTACCATGTTTTGGTATCGGAATGCCAGTATTGCTATTAATTTCCTTGAAAATATTTACCAGACTAGGTGGTATTTCAACACCTTTTTTAACAGAAAAGCATAATCCATGAGCTTGATTTTCACCATGATAAGGATCTTGCCCTATGATAACTACCTTCACCTCATCTATTGAAAGGCAATTCAAAGCAGAAAAAATTTCATTTTCGGGTGGATAAACCACTACCCCACTTTTCCTCTCCTCCTCCAGTGTCAATGCAATTTCTTTAAAATAATCGCTTTCAAGTACAAATTTCAACAACTCTCTCCAAGCAGGTGATAATAAGTTTATCAGGTCCTCTGATTTATTCATGATCATTTTTTACAAACTAACAATTTTGAATATCATTTCTTTCAGAAGTTCAGAGTGATCACTATTGTTACTGTTTATTCCCTTCGACTTTAAATCATATTCTTCAATAATGGCAATTACATCTATTAGTTTGCCTTTGTAAGATTTTATTGTTTGAATATACTCATCTAAATGCCATCCGAGGTTCAGCTCCGAAGCGGTGATTTTTTTATCTTTTTTTGAATATTCCAAAACACAAGCTTTAGAAAAATGACTGAAAAGAGTTCCAATAAGCAAATTAAATATCAACGACTTAGGATTTATATCAAAATAATTGACTATTTTAGTCAGTTTTTCTATATCCCTATAAGTCAATGCTTTTTGCAGTTCAAAATTATTGTAGGTTTTACTGATACCAATATGTTTTTCAATTTCATTTAAGTCAATCTGACGGCTTTCATTCTGAATTAAAACTAATTTATCCAATTCATTTGCTATTCGGGATAAATCATTATCCATATACTCTACAATTAGAGTCAAAGCTTTTTTAGTAATTACAAATCCTTTCTTCTTTAAATACTGTTCAATCCAATTGGGTACAGAATCTGATTTAACTCTTGAAGACTCAAGATAACTAACATTTTTATTGTCCTTAAGAAATTTATTCAACTTGCTTCTTCCATCAACCTTATTGTGTTTATAGCAGATTACCAATATATTAGAAGGATTTGGATTCTCAAAATACGGGATTAACTCATCAAAACCCTTTTTCAATTCCTGTGCTTCTCTGACAATAGTTACACTGTATTCAGCCATCATCGGAAACCGGATACAATAATCTTTTATAACGGAAATACTGGTTTCTTTACCATAAAGTATTGTCAGATTAAAAGTTTTTTCAGTTTCGTTTAAAACATTTTCTGATAACAGATTACTTAGTGTGTCGGTATAATAATTTTCTTCTCCTGATAAAAAGTAAACAGGAAAAAAAATTCTCTGTTCGATGCTGCTTAAAATATGTGAAAAAGTATGTATCATTACATCAAAATTGAATATTGTTTAAAATCGGAAAATACGGCAAATGTTAGAATTATCGTTACCAAAAGTTAATTTTTCGATAAAAAAAATTCAGGGCAAAATTAAAATATTCGACATCGTCAGAAAAAAATATGTGACTTTAACTCCAGAAGAATGGGTACGTCAAACATTTATTCATTTTTTAATAAATCAAAAAAACATTTCAGCAAACTTTATCAGCATAGAAAGTGGTTTAAAATATAATCGTTTAAAAAAAAGAAGCGATATTCTGGTATTAAATAATTCTTTAAAACCCTATTTACTAATTGAATGCAAAGCACCTGATATTGAAATCAATGATAAAGTTATTGAACAATTAAGCATTTACAATTCAACAATTGATGCTGAAATAATTGGTATTTCAAACGGGATTATTCATTATTTTTGGCAAAAGTTAAATGATTCAGAATATACCAGGATTCAGGACTTGCCTGAATTGATGTAAAATGCTATTCATTTTCGATTTCAAGTATTTTTTGCAAATATTCAAGAATTTCGACAGACAATTTTAAGCAAGCAATAATTTCAGTGTTTTGCATTAATTGAGCAGCAACGGAATCAGGTTTTTCGGTTGGGATATGAGGTTTCAACAATAAAATACCGCTGATATTTTTCAACATTTTAAAAATTTCTTCTGTTTTTTGATTAGGAGTCAGAAAAAAATAATCGTAATCAACTCCATTCGAAAAATAGTAAAAAAACGTCAAGTCTTCATCAGAAAGCTGTTTTTCAAGAAAAATATTTAAGCTATTATTAATAAGGTATGCTATCTTGTAGTCTTTTAATTGACTAACAATTCCAAATACCTTGTAACCTGAGAAGGTATTTTTTATTGATTTATTTTTTTTCAAGGGATATTTTTTATTAGTACTAAAATATTACTTTTGTACCGGAATTAAAACATTATTTAATTTCAAATTTAAATTTTTTAGGAACCAATTAATTATCTGATATGACTGAAATTGAAGCAAAAGTAAAGGCAATTATCGTAGAAAAATTAGGTGTTGACGAAAGTGAAGTAACACCTGAAGCAAGTTTTACCAATGACCTTGGTGCTGATTCACTTGATACAGTTGAATTGATTATGGAACTCGAAAAAGAATTCGATATATCAATTCCAGACGATCAGGCTGAAAAAATTAGCACTGTCGGACAGGCAGTAAAATTTTTATCAGAACATCTTAAATAAACCAACTTTTTAAGATGGACAGAAAAAGGGTTGTAGTTACAGGAATAGGCTTGGTTACTCCACTAGGTCATTCAATCGAAGAATTTTGGAAAAATGCAGAAAGCGGCTACAGTGCTGCCGATATGATAACAAAATTCGATATAGAAAAGCATAAAACAAAATTTGCCTGCGAGGTCAAAGATTTCAATTTTGATGATTTTATTGACCGTAAAGAAGCAAGGAGAATGGATGTTTATGCTCAATATGCTTTGGTTGCTGCCGGAAGAGCTGTCATTGATGCATCTTTAGATGTTGAAAAGCTTGACCGTGAACAATGTGGTGTAATATGGGCTTCCGGTATTGGCGGTATTGGTACCGTTGAAGAGGAAGTTGGAAATTTTGCAAGAAATGACTATACACCTCGCTTCAGCCCTTTTTTCGTACCAAAAATGATCCCTGATATTGCAGCCGGTTTGATTTCTATCAAATATGGGTTTCAGGGTGCCAATTTCGCAACTGTTTCGGCATGTGCTTCTTCTTCAAATGCTATTGCCATTGCTTTTGATTTTATTCGTAACGGACGTGAAAAACTGATTATCTCAGGAGGTTCTGAAGCCTCGATCACACCCGGTTCAGTTGGTGGATTTAATGCCATGAAAGCAATGTCGGAAAATAATGATGAGTACAAAACTGCTTCACGACCATTCGATTCTACTCGTGATGGTTTTGTTATGGGTGAAGGCGGAGTTTGCTTAATTTTAGAAGAATATGAACACGCTGTTGCTCGAGGTGCTAAAATTTATGCTGAAATAGTTGGTGCAGGCTTCAGTGCTGATGCTCATCATCTTACAGCCCCTCATCCGGATGGATTAGGCGCCAAATTAGTAATGAAACGTGCCATTGCTGATGCAGGAATTAATTATACTGACATTGATTACATTAATGTTCATGGCACAGCTACTCCTTTGGGAGATATCAGCGAAACCAAAGCTATTGTTGATTTATTCGGTGAACAGGCTTATAAACTGAACATTAGTGCCACAAAATCAATGCATGGACATCTTTTGGGTGCTGCCGGAGCTATTGAAGCAGCCATGACTATCCTGGCTATGAATAATAGTATCGTTCCGCCAACCATCAATCATGTTAACCATGACCCGGAAATTGATAGTAAACTTAATCTTACACTTAATAAATCACAAAAGCGCCAGATTAACTTTGCCATCAGCAACACTTTTGGTTTTGGTGGGCACAATGTGTGTCTGGCATTAAAAAAACTTTGAGAATTCTAAGCTTTTTTAATCGTCTTTTCAAATCCGGAAGTAAAGAAGATTTTGCTTCTGTTAAATCATTCCTTTTAAATGGTTTTAATTTAAAAACCAATAATTTACCGATTTATAATCAAGCTTTTACACATAAATCGTATAAGCGGGCACAAAATTATAATAATGAACGTCTGGAATTATTAGGTGATGCTGTCCTGAACCTTATACTTACCGATTTTCTGATTCATAAATTTCCTGATAAAAAAGAAGGTGAATTAAGTGTTTTACGTTCTCATTTTGCCAGAAGGGAAACATTGAACAATATTGCAAAACAAATTAATATTGACAAAATCCTTCAATACAGCAAGTTTATCAAATTTGAAGATGCCTCTAAACACAATATATTTGGCAACGCTCTTGAGGCTTTTATTGGTGCTTTGTTTTTTGATAAAGGTTACAGAACAACAAATGATATTGTTGTTTCGATAATACTCGAACCATTGCTGAAATCATCAAACATTTTTGATCTTGAAATGAATTATAAGGGCCGCTTGCTTGAGTACTGTCAACAAAATAACATAAGTATTGAATTCAATAACACTGAAATTCATCAGCAAAAAGATCATTTTTTCGTTGCAAAAGTTATTGTTGATGGTAAAATATCAGGAGAAGGAACTGGCAACAAGAAAAAAACGGCAGAACAATTGGCAGCTATGGAAGCTTATAAGTCGTTAATAATCAGATAGAAATACCTTAAATTTCTACTTCCATATAATCGGCACAGGCAAAAACATTAAGCTTAGAGCCTTCACTTTTCGATTTGATTGCTTCCTGCAACAAATTATCAATGTCTTTATCTTCCGACATAGGGTCGTGGTGGGTAAGACCCAGATTTTTAACATTGCAGAATTCCGACAATCTAACAGCGTAGTCAGGTGTTCCATGACCAAAACCAACTGTAAATGAATTGTATTTTTCGCGGGTATATTGAGCATCAACTACAAGTAAATCGGCATTCATTACATGTTTTTTCAAATGACCAGAAAAACCATCTTCATTTTCATTGTCGGTCAGAAAAACAAAAACTTTTCCTGTTTGCTTATCTTCAAAGCGATATGAAATGGTTTTATCGGGATGTTTGGCACGATGCATTTTAACAACTAAAAACTCATTCATAGGAAACAATTCATCATTAATTTCTATCAATTCACTGTTGCTTTCAATTCTTTCAAATACATCTAAATCAAGAATTGACATGCCTTTATTATGAATAAGAAGAACCTGAGCCTGAGGCATTAATATATCGTAATATTCAAATTTACTTCGAACTTCCCTCACGTCAATTGGGAAATAAGGAGGACGCATCATGTCTTCCATCATTTCTTTAGGGCCGATATTATTTTCGTTCGGACCTAAGAGCTTCATTTTTACCGTTTTAATGAAAGTTATAGGCGAAAGAAATAATCCAAGTGTGTGGTCGTTGTGCCAGTGTGTAAACAATAATGTTACTTCTTTGAGCTGACCTTTGGTTTCTTTCAATAATTCGTCACCCATGGGAATAATTCCACTTCCGGCATCGATGACCAAAGCACAGTTGTCGGCTAATTTATCACTAAACACCCTCAGGCATGTTGTATTTCCACCATAACGTACAGAGTGAGGGTTAAAAACCGGCACTGAACCTCTTGTTCCATAGAGCTTTATCTTCATAAATAAAGTTAAATCTTGTTCATTTCAATAAATGGCAAACAATATGAATATAATTTCTTGGCTTGCAATATTAAGCAAAAAATATTAAGCACAGTAATATTTTTACTGACATTTTATTTTTTCACTAAAAAAATTTATAAATTAATAACATTTTGTTTAAAATCTGCCTGAATAATCAAAATTGACCTATTTTTGCCACTTACAAAATTATTTATTTATGTCAATCTCAGTTGAAATTAGTTATTATCCTTTAAATAATGAATTTATTTCTCCTATCAGACAATTTATTGATAGAATTAATAAATACAGCGAAATCAAAGCTGTTACAAATGGAATGAGTACTCAGGTTTTTGGCACTTACAGCGATGTAATGCGTATTTTAACTAAGGAAATTGAAATTTCAATGAAAAACCCTCATTCAGTTTTTATCATGAAATTAGTCAATGCCGACCTTCAGAATTAACCTGAATATCGAACATTTATTATTGTGGATTATATAGTTGCTAACTACCTTGAACTTATAGCAGTTGCAGCAGGTATAGCAGGAGTATATCTGACTACAAAACAAATAATCTGGTGTTGGCCGGTTTCAGTAGTCAATGTTGTTCTATCGGCTATAGTATTTTATCAGTCAAAACTATATCAGGATGCACTATTGCAGGTATTTTATTTTGTAATGGCTGTTTATGGCTTCTATTTCTGGATGAAAGGGGGTGAAAATCATCAAGAAGCAATTGTACAAAAAATCAATAAAACCCTGCTTATATTCATCATTATTGTTGGAATAATATCAAATTTTATTCTGGGTTATCTTTTTAACAGATATACTGATGCTGCTCTGCCCTATTGGGATGCAGCTTCGTTTACATGGGGAGTTATCGGTACATTTTTAATGGCCCGGAAAATTCTGGAGAACTGGATAGTTTGGATAATAATTGACCTGATTTGTTGTGGTATATTTTTTTACAAAGAATTATATGGTTTCACTGTGCTGTATTTTGTATTCACCATTTTAGCCATTTACGGATATAACAATTGGCGAAATTCAATGATAAAACAAGTATTAATATGATAAGGGTAGCTGTAACCGGACCAGAATCGACAGGTAAAACAATGCTTTGTGCACAACTGTCAAATCATTTTGGGTGTCCTGTGGTTGCAGAATATGCCCGCACATATCTTGAAAAACTCAATCGTCCATATACTTTTGAAGAAGTAGAAATGATTGCACTTACTCAGTTGAAGCAGGAAAGTGAAATTCTCAATACAAATCCTGATTTGCTGATTGCTGATACAGAGCTTTTAGTCATAAAAATCTGGATGCAGCACAAATTCAATAAAATACCTCCTTGGCTTGAAATGAAACTTGCTGAACAAGAATATGATTTATATTTATTATGCAATGCAGACATAGCCTGGGAATACGATCCTTTGCGTGAAAACCCTGGAGCCGGTAAATATTTTTTCGATTTATATTTGAACGAGCTAAAAAACAGAAATTATAATTACATCGTAATCAGTGGAAATTATCAGCAAAGGTTTGATTCGGCTGTAGAAAAAATAATGAAGATTATCAACTCCAGAATTGATAAGAAATGATTTAATACAAGTCAAAACATTAATTTGAGAAAACAGATTCTGTTTGCCTGTTAAATTCTGAAACTCACATTTAGCAGAAAATTGCGGTTGGCTTGTGGAAAATAGCCATCCATATTGTAATACTTCCCTTCATAAATATAGCGGTAAACCCATGCATTAGCTTCATATTGATGATTAAAGAGATTATTAACTTTCAATGAAGTTTCAATTTCCTGACCCGATTTTAATTTTAATAAATAGTTTATCACCAAATCGTTTACAAAATAGGCATCAATTGTATTTCCATCATTTGATGCATTGTCAATGTATTGTTTCCCAACATATTTCGATAAAAAGTAAATTTTAAAAGCACGTAACGAAAACAATAATTGATTTGAAAAAACAAGCGATGGTGAAAACGAAATATTTGTTTTACCTCTAAAGTTGGCTATCTGACCTCCATTATCCCAGTCGTCAACAAATTCAGTAAAATTAAGAATTTTATTTTCTGAAATACTCATATTGGTATTCATTTCAATGTTTTTATGCAAAAATGCAAGCATACTGATTTCTACTCCCCTTCGGAAGCTTTGGTCTACATTACTTGTGATGGGAGAACCAACATTATTTATTTTGCCTGTTAAAACCAACTGATTTTTGTAAATCATATAATACAAATTGGTGTTAAAAATAATGTTCTGATACTTTAGCTGATATCCCGATTCAATATCAAACAACTGTTCGGGTAAAGGTTTAAAGTTTTCATCTGCATCTCTGAATTCGTTTCTGGAGGGCTCCTTTGAGGTTGCAGCAAATGAAAAAAACAATTGATGATTGTTATTGATTTCAAATAGCAAACCTGTTTTAGGATTAAAAAAGTTATAAGTTTTAAGCATTGAAATATCCCTTAAATCGTCATGATTTCCATTAATAGTGTAATTTACTCTTCGGAATTGTACATCTGCAAAAAAGGATAAAGAAGTGCTGATATCAACAGTAGTCTTGATAAAAGAGCTGAAATCGTTTTTAACTCCGGTATTCCTGTACCATTCAAAATTATGAGGAATAGTCGAGGCAAATTCAGCCCTAATGATATTTCCAAAATGCTGCCCTTTATATTGATTTAAGGAGCCTCCTAATACTGCATTCAGTTTTTTTCTTTGATAAATTAACGACCATGTTGCTCCATAAAAATCATTGTCAAGCCATTTTTGCCTGACTAATTCAGTTCGATTAATTGTATCGTTACCAATAATTAAATTACTTAGTCCATAACTTGAAAACTTATCATTTTCTCTGAATTGTTCATAAAACCCTTTACCTTTGGTATAATGAAGTGAAATATTTCCCATTAAATTGTCGGAAAGTTCATGGGTTAAGTGAAGTTGATAATGTGTTTGCTGATAATTGTCAGTTTCGTTTTCATAAGTATAAAAATTATAGGTTCTGGGATCAGATTGAATCAAGTTTTTATATTGATTTTCAGAATATAGACCATGATTAAGGTATCTTTTTATATCGGTGGTATCGTTGTTCAGCTTTGCTTTAGGAACACCCCACCAGGCCTGAAATGTTTTTTCTTTTCCGCTAAAACTTATAATACGTAGAAAAGTTCGTTTGTTAAAGAAATTCGCAGAAATGAAATAAGATTTCAGTTCGGAAAAAGACCTGTCAACAAACCCATCCGAACCAATCTGAGACAATCTGAAATCAAAAGAAAACATACTGTCAACAACGCCTGTACCTGCCGAAAAACTATTTTTTAGCGTAGAATAAGACCCAATGGCAGAATTTATTTCAGCATAAGGCTTTTCTCTTATGGTTGTAGTCATAAAATTCATAGAGGCACCAAAAGCACCTGCCCCGTTGGTGGATGTACCAACACCACGCTGAACCTGCAAATTGTTAACAGAGGAAGCAAAATCGGGCATATTGACAAACCAAACACCATGCGATTCAGGGTCATTGAGAGGAATTCCATTGACAGTAACATTAATACGGGTAATATCGCTTCCCCTGATTCTGATACCTGTATAACCAATACCAGCACCTGCATCAGAGTTCGTTACTACAGATGGTAATTGATTGAGCAAAACCGGTATATCCTGACCAAGATTCAATGGCTTTATTTTTTTAAAATCAATGTTTTGTGCAGCAACAGGAGTTTTATTATCAGCACGGGTTGCATTAATAACAATTTCGTCTTGTATGATAGCCGTTTTTTCAAGTTTAATATTCAAAACAGTATTTTTTTCTATGAAAATAGTTTTTCTCTGCGTAACGTATCCTAACATTGAAACACTAATTATGTAATCAGCTTTGCTTAAGCCACTGATTTTAAAATATCCGTTTGCATTAGCTTCCACGACAAAAACAGTCTTCTCAATTCTAACAACAGCACCTGCAAGTGGTTCTTCTGTTGATTTATCAAAGATTTTTCCTTCAATAAAAAGCTGAGCAAAAATTGTAATCGGAAAAACAAGCAGAAAAATAACAACCAATATCCTTTTCATAATTCAAATTTTAATTGATGAAAAAATATTGGAGTGAATTAAAAACTGAATTTACCATTTTCCTACGCCAGCATTATCTGGTTCAGGTTCAATGGGTATATTCTCAGCCCTTAACAACGAGCACCCCAAAAAATTCAATTGCAAATTTAAATGAAAAGGAAAAGATTATTCAAGAAATTTATTTTTTAAATTAATGAAACGTTCAACAGGATTGTCGAAACCCCAAATTGCACCATGAAAGCCAACAGCCTTAAAACCAATCTCTTTTACCTGCTGGATATTAACTAAATCAACACCCCCAAGTGCCACTACCTTACGTGAATTAGACAATAGAAATTCCCGAAGTTTATCAGGTTCCTGATAGGCATGTTTGCCACCTTCAAGTATGCTCCCAAAAAGTGAATTTAAAAAGAAATAAGTATAAAAATTAGGACTGTTCTGTATTTTTCGTGTGCTATGAAATGATGTACTGATGTTTAAACCCGGTGTATTTCTAAATGTTCTAATACCCAGATTCATAAAAAGGAAATTATTACGCTTCTTTCGTGTAATATGAATTCCACCAAGATTATACTCCTTTGCAAGGTGATAATAATCGTGTATAACTAAATTTTTGTGAAACTGAACCGGTATTTTTTCAATCAGTTTTTGTATTCTGTATTCAGGATAACCATATTTTCTTAAGTGCAGAATATCAAGACCTTCGTTTAATAACTCAATATAAATATCAGTTTCATTTTTTATTTTCTGATTGTTGGAAACAACAACAATTGTTTTGTTATCGGGCATATTCAAACAAATGATTAACTATTCATTGAAATTAAAAATTCTTCGTTACTTCGGGTTGTTTTGAGTCTTTCCTGCAAAAACAACATAGCTTCTTCAGGGTTCATATCCGACAGATATTTTCGTAAAATCCAGAGACGTTGCAGAATATTTTTTTCAATAATCAGCTCTTCCCTTCTGGTACTTGAAGCAGGTACATCAATAGCCGGATAAATACGCTTATTGGCAAGTTTCCGGTCAAGTTGAAGTTCCATATTACCTGTACCTTTAAATTCTTCGAAAATAACTTCGTCCATACGTGAACCGGTATCAATCAAAGCTGTTGCAAGGATAGTAAGGCTTCCTCCACCTTCAACTTTTCGGGCAGCACCAAAAAATTTCTTTGGTTTGTGAAGCGCATTAGATTCAACACCACCAGATAATACTTTTCCTGAAGCAGGAGCAACAGTATTATATGCACGTGCCAATCGAGTAATTGAATCGAGAAGTATCACAACATCCAAGCCTGATTCTACCATTCTCTTAGCTTTTTCTAAAACCAGATTTGCAATTTTAACATGCTTTTCGGCAGGTTCATCAAATGTTGATGAAATTACTTCGGCATTAACACTTCTTGCCATATCGGTAACTTCTTCAGGGCGTTCATCCACCAACAGGATAATCATATAAACTTCAGGATGATTTTTGGCAATTGCATTGGCAATTTCCTGCAATAAAACAGTTTTTCCTGATTTTGGCTGTGAAACTATAAGACCACGTTGTCCTTTACCGATGGGTGAAAAAAGATCAATAATACGTGTAGACAATGATTTGGTATTGCTAGTAATATCAAACTTCTCATTTGGGAAAAGAGGTGTTAAATGCTCAAAAGGCACCCTGTCGCGTGCTTTAATAGGTTCAAGTCCGTTTACGGTGTCTAAGCGAATTAATGCAAAATATTTTTCACCTTCTTTTGGTGGTCTGATTGAACCGCGTACAGTATCTCCTACTTTTAAACCAAACAATTTAATTTGTGAGGGCGAAACATAAATATCATCTGGTGAAGCCATATAATCAAAATCAGGTGAGCGTAAAAAGCCATATCCCTCTGGCATAATTTCAAGTACACCCTCGTTATCTATTATTCCGTCAAAATTATAATAGCCATTTGGACGATATTGTGGTTTTATTGGTCTTTTATCTTCAGCAATTTTTTCTTCAATTTCACCTTTTTCTTCCTCAGAATCTTCTGTTTCAGATTCTTCATCAATTGAGCCATTTTGAATTTCACCTTCAATAAATCGGTTAATTTCCTCTTCTCTCGAAATCATTTCCTCCGGATCTTCAACAATAATTGGTTCAGGCTCAATATCTAATTTAACAGCTGTTTCATCCAATTCTTTGTTTTCTGTCATTAATCTTTCCTGTTCAATCAAAATTTTCTCAATGACTTCTTCTTTTTTCAGACGGGTATAATAAGTTACACCAAACTTCTTTGCAAATTCATTGACCTCATTTTTGGTCATTTCATGCAACATTTTATAAGTAAGCATAAAGGGATTTTTAAGAATAAATAAAACTCGTGAATATCAATTGTTTTGGGGTTAAAAGGGAATTACATTTGGTAATTGAGATTGCAAAGGTACAATATTGTTAATTATAAAACCAAATTTTTTTGCTAGTTCATGCATAATTAGTTGTTAAAGTTTTTATCGGAAAAATAATACTGAATTAAAACCATTTGTTTTCAGAAGTTGAAATCATATTATATCAGAACTTGCTTTTTACTGTTGATAAAAAAACAAATATGCGATTAAAATTGCAGTTATCATGCCTGCCAAATCAGCAATAAGACCTGCACCTATGGCATACCTTGTTTTTTTGATTCCGATTGAACCAAAATAAAGCGCGATTATATAAAATGTAGTGTCGGATGTACCTTGGAAAACACAGGATAAACGACCTGCAAAACTATCAGCACCATAAGTATTCATCGTTTCGAGCATCATTCCTCTGGCACCGCTGCCACTCAATGGTTTTAGTAAAGCAACCGGAAGAGCATCCACAAAATCGGTATTGAGGCCAAAAAACGCAACAACAATGCGAATACCATCAGTCAGATAATTTAATGCACCGGAGGCTCTGAATACAGCAATTCCAACCAAAATAGCAATCAGGTAAGGTATTATTTTGATGGCTACATTAAATCCTTCTTTTGCACCATCAATAAACGAATCATAAACGTTTACCTTTTTAATAATTGCCAGGGAAATAAAACCCACAATAATTGAAAAAAGCAAAAAATTACTGGCTATTGAAGATATTTTACTGATTTGCTCCTGATTTAAGGTACTGAAGTAATACAAAATCAGACCGATAGCAAGTAAAAATGAACCTAAATATAGTAAAACTACTTTGTTAAACAGATTAATTCTCTGAATAATAGCTACAGTTAATATTCCGGTTGTCAAAGCACAAAAGGTTGTAATTAGTATAGGAACAAAAATATCAGCTGGGTTAGCAGCACCTAACTGAGCTCTAAAAACAATTATAGTAATTGGAATTAATGTCAGCCCTGATGCATTAAGAACCATAAACATAATTTGGCTGTTGGAGGCAACCTCTTTATCTTTATTTAAATCCTGAAGTTCATTCATTGCTTTTAAACCAAGTGGTGTGGCTGCATCTGCCAAACCAAGCATATTCGCTGTTATATTCATTAACATTGAGCCATGAACGGGATGTTTTTTTGGAATTTCGGGAAATAATTTGCTAAAAAACGGACTTACCAAACGAGCTAGAACATTTACAGCACCTCCTTTTTCACCAATCTTCATCATCCCAAGCCAAAGTGTCATAATACCTGTTAATCCGATAGATAACTCAAAGCCTGTTTTTGCCATAGAAAATGCAGCATTCATTATTTCAGAGAAAATATTGATATCGCCTAAGAATATCAATTTAAGTAAACTGATTATAAATGCAATTAAAAAAAAGGCAATCCAGATATAATTGAGCACCATTGCTTATTTATTAGAATAAATCAATTTAGAAAAATTTAATCTAATCCGAAGCACTTCATAAGGATCAATAATGCTGTAAATAATTTTCTCAGTAAAGGTTAAATAGCTGTCCTTCAACATATATTTTTTCCAGACAAACAAACCTTCACCCAGCAGCATACCACCAAGGGGAGTTATAATCATATCATTTATACTGGGTCGTTGAAGCGAACTGGCCACAAAGTATTCATACATTGCAGAATTAACGGTAGAGAAAAACAAAGAAGGTAAAGGTTTTCCTCCTCTGTTTCGACTGGCAAGGTATGTTAAACTACCCATATAAGGGTGAACCATATAATTAAATGTCCAGTGGTCTTCCTCACGCTGAGGAGGCATTGTAAACGATTTTTCGATGTTTTTCCAACTAAATTTTCTTTGCCAATCCTGATCTGTAGTTCGTAAATATAAATAAAAATGACCGGCAATACTGGAAGTAAGCATTACAAAATTAGTATAAAAAAAACGGGGTAATGGTTCTAAAAATACCCCGCTAATATTGTTTTTGTCTGATTTCTCTATGATTCCTGTTTCAAAAACATAGTCATCAGAAATGCTAGGATAATAGTTTAGATTAACCGGTTGAGCCCAAGCATTAGCAAATATTAAAGAAAAGAAATATAACCCGACAAATACAATAAATTTGAGTTTATTGTTCAAAATGCACTTAATCACAAAAATTGATTTGATTTTATAATTTATTGAACATAAATATTATAAGCACCATTTGTAGATAAATTTGCCGATAATGTAAGTGTTTGCTCGCTATAACCATCATCAATGGAAATAGCACAAGTGTTCGGTGGAATAGTGCCTTCATTGTTGGCATATAAAAGTATATAATTATAGCCATAGTTTGATAAAGTAGTACTTACAGCTTTTTTATCACCGGTTAATGTATAATTTGATAAAATAGTGGTGCCATTTACAACTAAAGTTACATTATCATCATCAATAGTTCCTGAATCCCAAACATAGAAAGTAACACTCCGGCTTTCAACATACACTGTTCCCTGAACATCTACCGGACGTCCACTATAAGATGTTGGCACATTTGGATCTTCGTTAGTTACATATAAATAATCGGAAAAACATGAAGACAAGCTAAATGTGCTTAATAGAATCAAAAATAAGATAAAATTTTTCATTTTGTTTAACTTTTAATTACTCGCAAAGATAAAAACTAATAATCATTTACAAAATTATTTACTCACATAAAGAAATCATTTTCGGACAATCCAAACATCCTGATGTAAATATTTACCTTCTTCCTTTTGTTGAATAAAATTGAGTATTTCTGCATTTCTAAACAAATTACGCATAAAAGCTTCCGGTTGAAATGCTGAATAAGTGCGATGTCCTTCTTTTACTTTTCCTCTGACAACCAGTTTCCCTGACCCAAACTTTTTCTGCTCTGAAACTGTTAATTTCTTTTTAAATACTTTTCCCTGACTGGTCAATAATAAAACACCTCCGGGTTTTAACACTCTGTAAAGTTCATGGTACCAATCGTAATGCAATTTTTCGGATAAATGTGTTATAATGGAAATTCCGAAAATAATATCAAAGAAATTGTCCTGATATGGTAAATGGGGTTCTAACGAATTGCAATTAAATTGAATACCCGGAAGATTCATTTTACACCAATTAATAGATCTTTCATTATAGTCGGTTGCATAAAACTCACAATTATCACCCATAACATCAGGTAAATGGCGGATAATTCTGCCAGGCCCGCAGCCCCAGTCAAGTACCTTTTTATTATCTGTACTAGTAAAACGCTTGAAATGATTGACCAACCAATTGGCTGTTTCTCTGCTTTCCGTATAGTATTTTGAGTAATTCAACTGAAATGATTCATAAATAAGATAGTCAGGTGGTAATACAATATCTGAGAATGATGCTTTAAAATTTTTATTAATCTTTCTGTTTTTAAATTTTTCAAAAATAAATCTGAGCTTATCGGATAAAAATAGTAACCTGAAAAACCTTAGCAAATTAGAAATCTGTATTTTATTCATTAATAATATGTCTGGTTATCTAAATTAGCTTTTAATAGAAGCAATTAATTTTGTACTTCAAAAATCGTTTTTTTTACTGATTGGTTAATGCTTTTTTAGAATATTATCAAATGAGCTTAATTTTGAAATCAAAAATTAAAATTCGAATAAAAGAGATTATGTGAAAATGACTTAATCGGTGATTCCTTTTTCATAAATGATTAAATCTTACTAAATGTTTTTTCAAGAATATTTTTACAGACAAATCTGAATACTTATATTTGCGAAAAATTAATTCATTTATTCAAAGTTAAAATTATCAATTATGCGTAAAAAGTTATTACAATTTATTTTATCATGCTTGTTTGTAACCGGATTATTTTTACATGGAAAATCACAAGGTGCATCTGAGCTATTCTTTTCTGAATATGCAGAAGGCTCGAGTAACCATAAGTATCTTGAAATATTTAATGGAACCGGAGACTCAGTTCTTTTGGAGAATTATGTTATATTAATTTCTACAAACGGAAGTGCATGGGTAGCAGCCAGCACACATCGTTTTCCTGCAGGAAAATACTTAAAAAACAATGATGTATGGTTAATTGCCAACTCGCAGGCAGACGCTTCAATAATTGCTTTAGCTGATCAGGTAGTCAGTTACAGTTCTTCAACACTTATAGTAAGCTTCAACGGAAATGATGCACGTGCACTTGCTAAAAAAGTTAAACCAGGAACTACCGAAACCGACACATTATATTCTGCTGATACACTTTATGTGCAAGCTCTTGATTTTATTGGACGTTACGATTTGGTCAATCCTGGTACCGGATGGGCAGTTGCGGGTACAAATAATGCTACTGCGGATAAAACTTTAATACGAAAACCAAATATCATTAAACCAAATAACAATTGGGATAATGCTGCCGGAACTGATGCATTGACTTCAGAATGGATTGTTAATCCACAAAATACTTGGACAGATGCTGGAAAACATACTTTTTTACCACCTAAAGCTTATGATAAACTTATAATCAATGAGTTTGTAGCTAATGGTTCCAATGATGACTGGATTGAATTAATTAATCCAAATTCAAATACTGTTTCATTGAAAGATTGGTTTTTAAGTGACGATACAAATTCGTATAATAAATGGATTTTCCCTGATACAAGTATTGCAGCTAATGGATATCTTGTTATTTATGCCAATAATAAAAGCGGCAAATTTAGTCTTGAATGCAATTTCTCATTATCAAAAGATGGTGAAGAAATATTACTTACTAACCCAAACAATGAAGCTGTAGATTTTATAAAATTTGGTATTCAGAAAAAAGACACCTCATTTGCAAGAATTCCTAATGGAACAGGTAATTTTGTATTTGCAAAACCAACTCCGGGTACTGCAAATCAGCTATTTCCTAAACCAATTCCAACTTATTCAATTTCACAAATCAATAAAGTTAATGCTCAGGGTGTTGCCGATTCGCTTAATGTTTACTGTAAATTGGAAGGAGTTGTTTTTTCACAGAGTTTTCATGCAACAAATCAACAATTCTGGATTGACGATGCAACAGGTGGCATTAATGTATTTCAATATGCCAGTGCAGGTTTAACCTACAAAGCTAAAGCAGGTGATAAAGTAAGGGTCATTGGTAAAATTGCACAATACAGAGGATTACTTGAAATAATGCCTGACTCAATTGTAGTTACAGATTCCAACCTAACACTTCCAACACCTAAAGTAGTAACAAAACTTGATGAAAGTACAGAAAATATTCTGGTTAAAATTATGAATTTAAGCATTGTTGATACCACCAGCAAAGCAGCCAGCGGACTGAATGTCAGAGCAACTAATGGAACAGATACATTTATTGTACGAATTGATGACTTATGTGAAGCATTTGACACAAATTTTGTTGACACAAGTTTCAATTTGATTGGCATTGGCGGACAGTTTTCAAGCACTTCATCAGCTCCTTTCCTTGATGGATATCAAATTAATCCACGTTATATTTCTGATTTTGAATTGCATAAACCAAATTCAATTCTCGAAAACAGAAATTTACAACTAACCATATATCCAAATCCATCAAACGGATTATTCACTGTGATAAATCCTTTAATCGGTAAATCAATAGTTACTGTAAGCGACATTACAGGAAAAGAAATGACACATATCATATCAGAATCAGGTATGATCAACATTTCTGAAAAGCTTAATTCGGGTGTTTATATTGTCAGACTTTACCACGAAAATTCAAATACAATTTACACATCGAAGCTTCTGGTAAAATAATTTACAATTCCAATAAAATTTACCCTGCAGAATGATTTTTGCAGGGTTTACTTTTTTTATAAAAGTGGTATTAAATTACAATTTAAAACTTAAGACAATGAAAACAATATCATTAAAAATCGCATTTATGCTTTTGGCAGTATTATTATTAAACTCAGCCAATGTTGAGGCTCAAAATAAAAAAGCAAAAAAAACTATTGATAAAATCAACAAAATTTGTAAAGAATACGACATGTACAAACGGGTATTTACAATAACTGAAAATAATTCAGTTACTCTGAAAAGTGAATCTTGTGTAGTTGTTTTACCAGTCAAGAAAATTGTTGATGTTACAAAAGCACCTTCAGGTAAAAACTTTGCTGTTCAGTTCAAAGCCGCAAAAGACGACAAATGTATTAGTGTAGATTGCACTTCATTTGATGAAATGACTGATTTAACTTCAATTACAATTACAGATGAGAAAGCAGCTGATGAATTGATTGGACTTTTCAATAAGCTTTTTAAACAACTCAGATAAATATCAGTATTTTCTTTCTCCGAAAATCAGGGAACCAATACGTACCATATTACTACCTTCATCAACAGCTATTTTATAATCATCCGACATCCCCATTGATAAAGTGTTAAATTCATCCCTATTTGAAAAAAAATCAGATTTAAGTGAATCGAACAATTTTTTGAGAAATCTGAATTCTTTTTGAACAATTTTAAGGTCATCAGTAAAAGAAGCCATGCCCATTAGTCCATTTATTTTAATGTTTTTCAGAGTATCGAGTTCTTCATTTTGCAATAAACTGTAACACTCATGTTGTTCTAATCCAAATTTACTTTCCTCTTTGGCGATATAAATCTGAAGAAGGCAATTAATAATCCTGTTTTGCTTTGCAGCTTCTTTATTTATGATTTTCAATAAATTAAAGCTGTCAACACTATGAATCAACTCAACAAATGGCGCTATGAATTTGACTTTGTTTGATTGTAAATGCCCGATAAAATGCCAGTTTAAACTGATTAAATTCAACAATTCATAGCGATTCGTTAAATCCTGAACATAATTTTCACCAAAATCTTTCTGACCAAGTTTAATTAAAGATTGAATTTTTTCAATATCCTGTTTTTTTGAAACTGCAATTAATTGAACATTTGTTCCAAGTTCATCTTTTATTTTAAAATAAGCCTCTGTATTCATAAAACAATAAATAAAAACTGCCTCTAAATTAAAATAAATTCTTAAAAATGAAATTTTATTCTGAGTTTTGCCAAATAATTAAGTCATGAAAATAAAATATTCAATACATCTTTTATTCATCATTTATATCATTTTTGCAGCATGTCAGAGCAAAGATAACAAAAAATCAACTCCAGCAGGTATTATTAAACCGGAAGTTATGGTTGATATAATGGTTGATATACATTTGGCAGAATCAGGTATTGATCATTCAGGATTTCATCCCGATAGTTTATCTCAACACTATACAGATTATTATTTTGCTATTTTCGATAAATATAAAATCAGTAAGGAAAAATTTATTAAAAGCACCGATTACTATTTTGAAAATCCAGCCAGATTTGAAGAAATATATCTAAAAGTAACTGAAAAGCTTGACCAACTGAATGCAGAGAATTGGAATTAATCGCGATTTCCTAAAAATATCATCACATAATAAATCAAGGTAGCCAAAGAACCTAAAGCGGCAACCACATAAGTCATAGCAGCCCATTTTAAACCATCTCTGACACTTGCTTCCTGCTGAGAATTAACAATATAAGAACTACTTAACCATGCAATAGCCCTATTACTAGCATTAAATTCTACTGGAAGAGTTATAAAACTAAATAATGTGGTAACAGCAAATAGAATAATGCCGGCTAACATAATTTGTGGAAATGTATTAATAAGAATAATACCTGCTAAAATTACCCAGGTTATTATGTTTGAGCTGAAAGAAACTATTGGTACCATAGCAGAACGAAACTGAAGAAAACTGTATTGTGTGGCATGCTGTATTGCGTGTCCGCTTTCGTGTGCAGCAATGGCAGCACTGGCAACACTACGTCCATAGTATATATCTTTACTTAAACTTACAGTTTTAGTTTGCGGATTGTAGTGATCTGATAATATACCACTTGAAATGGTAACCTGAACATCAAAAATATCATGGTCGTGAAGCATTTTTTCTGCTACTTCTTTACCACTAAGCCCTGAAGAAATAGGTATTTTTGAGTATTTCTTTATTTTATTTTTAAAACGTGAACTTACTATTAAACTGGGAACTAAAACAATAACCATTAAAATCAAATATTCCATACTTAAAATTTTTATTCTTCCTGATTTTGCAAATAGTATGCAAAGTAATTTTTTTCAGATTAGTATTGGATAAAAACAATCAGACTTTTTTCTCACCACATCTTCCTTCTTTCATGAAAGGATACTTAAAATCGGTTGGCGGAATGAGGGTTTCTTTAATCGTACGTGGATTTGTCCACCTCAATAAGTTCAGATGACTTCCGGCTTTATCGTTTGTTCCTGAGGCTCTTGCACCTCCAAAAGGTTGCTGACCAACAACTGCACCGGTTGGTTTATCGTTGTAATAAAAGTTACCTGCTGCATAGCGAAGCTCCCTACAAGCATAAATCATAGCATTCCTGTCATTTGAAAATACCGAACCGGTCAATCCGTACGGGGAAGTTTCATCACATATTTTAAGCGTTTTTTCAAATTCTTCATCAGGATACACATAAATAGTCATAACCGGACCGAATATTTCTTCTTCCATTGATTTGAAATGAGGATTTGATGTTTGAATTACAGTTGGTTCAATGAAATAACCCTTTGATTTATCACCATTTCCTCCAAATACTATCTCTGCATCATCAGATTTATGCGCATAACTGATATAAGACATAATATTATCAAAACTTGCTTCATCAATAACCGCATTCATAAAGTTTCCAAATTCAGAAACATCACCAACGCTGATTTCAGAAAGCATCTCTCCTATTTTTGTTCTGGAATCATTCCATAAAGATAATGGTATATAGGCTCTTGAAGCAGCAGAACATTTTTGTCCCTGATACTCAAAAGCACCTCGAACAATTGCAGTTGCTACTTCTGTACTACCTGCCGAAGGATGAACGAAAATAAAATCTTTTCCGCCTGTTTCTCCAACTAATTTTGGATAAGAACGGTAGGTTTCCAGGTTTTGGGCAACCATTTTCCATAAATTATTGAAAGTTGAATTAGAACCGGTAAAATGTATCCCGGCAAGGTCTTTATGTTTCAGAACGATGTTTCCTATAAGGCTTCCACTTCCAGGAATAAAATTAATTACACCATCAGGCAATCCTGCCTCTTTAAAAATTTTCATCAGGTAATAATTGGAAAAAACTGCAGTTGAAGCAGGTTTCCATACCAATGTATTTCCCATGATAGCAGGAGCCATATTGAGGTTTGAGGCAATTGCAGTAAAATTAAAAGGAGTAACAGCAAATACAAATCCTTCAAGCGGACGGTATTCTATGCGGTTAATAATTCCAGGTTCAGAAACAGGTTGTTCATTATAAATTTCGCTCATGTAATAAGCGTTAAACCTAAGAAAATCAATAGTTTCACATGCAGCATCAATTTCTGCCTGATAGGCATTTTTCCCTTGCCCTAGCATGGTTGCTGCATTGATTAAATGACGGTACTTTTTTGAAATCAACTGAGCTGCTTTCATACTGATAGATAAACGTTCTACCCACGACATATTGCTCCAAACTTCATGAACTTCCAATGCAGCATTTATAGCCATTTCAACTTCCTTTTCTCCTGCCAGATGATATTCAGCCAGAATATGACCATGATTGTGAGGCATCACCACTTTTTGGGTTTTTCCGGTTCTTATTTCTTTTCCCCCAATAATGAGTGGTATTTCAATCACTTCTGAACTCATTTTATCCAATTCGGCTATCAGGGCTTTTCTTTCATTAGTGCCGGCTTTATACTCAATTATTTTTTCATTAATTGGTTTTTCAAATAAAAAAATCGAATTATTCATAGATTTAATTTAGAATGATTCTGATTTTGGCATTAATTATACCAAAATAAAGTTAAAATATGACTTCGATTTTATGTTGACATATGGGTTTTTCATTAGCTGATAACGAAATGGAAATGGGTTTTGCTACCCCGATTTACAACATTATTTATTGCAAACAGTCCTCAATTTTCTTTTGCAGATGGATTTTTAAGGTTCAGGCTGGGTGGAACCAAAACTAATAATACACCACCTACACTACTCTCAAAATAATGTCTATTATTAGTTGTTTTACTTATAGTTTAAGCTTTTACTTTATTATTGAGAGCAATTTTTTTTCATGAATTTTGCTAAAACAATAACATGAAAAAGATTATTAATTGGACTCTTTTGTTTATCCTGATAGCAATGTTACCGGTAATAATTGCATCCGATTGTACAGGTGAAGAACCACTAAATATCCCTCCTGAAGTTAAAATTCTAAATGAAAACAATCTGGAGTTTTCAGATACTTCATTTTATCTTGGCGATAAAATACAGCTAATTATAAATGCTAAAGAAAAGATTTATCCCATAGTAAAGTTTAAAATAGAATTAAAAAATGCTCAAAAAAACACACTGGCAGACACAAACTTCAATGTAGCAATGAAAGAATTTAATTTTAAACTTTTCTTCTACAAGTCAGGGTCAAACACCGACACCATAATTGTATATGTGACCGATACAAAAGGTTTAACAACAAAAAAAACATTACTAATTCATTTAAAAGGTAGTCAATATAAGCCACTTTTGAGTTTAAGTAATATATTGCTTGGCGCGCGTTTATATCCAGGTAACAAAAGCTTTCTTTCTGTTTTTAACGACAGTGCATTGACTTATGATTTAATGACAGCCTATAATTACCAAAGCAGAATAGATTTTTTTTATTATTTTTATAATCAAAAATATGTGATGGCAAGTCCGGGAGCTGTGTTTGAGCCTGATTTATTTTCTGGTGCAACACCCAAATACGATGTTAACAACTGGCCGCTCAGAAACCGTACTTTGTATAAAAAATCTATGCTTTCTATTCTGGAATTTGAGAAAATGTCAAATGATAGTTTTCTTAAAAACAATTCTGATTTTATCAATGCAAGCGATAAATTGAGCATGAAAACAGGAGATATTTATCTTTTCTCAACCGAACAGCAAAAACTTGGCATCATGAAAATCAATGCCTTGCATGGGCAGGATTCGGGCTATATTGTAATTGACCTGAAAATTCAAAAATAAATATGCTTAAAAAACCAACCTACTTTCCAAACTTACTGATGATTGGCGGGAGTAAAAGACATGTTGGAAAAACAACACTTGTTTGTCAGATAATTAAGCAATTCAGCAAAGAATATCCGATTATCGCTTTGAAAGCATCAAGTATCAGGCAGGATGAAACGATAAAACATGGATTGCATGAGAATTCACCTGACAGCAAATGGGAAATTGTTGAAGAAAACAACAGGTCTGGGTTAAAAGATACATCAAAAATGTTGCTTGCCGGAGCCGAAAAAGTGTTTTATATCAGAGCCGAAGATAAATATTTGGCATCTGCATTCCTTTTATGGCATAAAACACTGGATTCATCTTTTTTTATAGTTGCAGAGTCGATTGGATTAAGGTTTATCATCGAACCAGCTATATTTTTGCTGTTAAAATTTGATTATCCGCATGAGATTAAAAATAGTTTTTACCAACTCGAAAAATATGCTGACAGAGTTTTGTTGTCGGATGGACAAAAAATTATTTCACCATTACCTGCTATAGGCATTAAAGAACAACAATGGATAATCCAATAAATTGTAACAAATAATTAACAAAGTTCGTCAAATAAATATTAAAAAGCTAATCAGAATGCGGTTTTCGGTCATACTACTTATCACGCTGTTAACAACAACATTTTCATCAGAAGCCGGAATAGTTAAAGGAACAGTTACAAATGAAACGGGAGAACCCCTGCCCTACGCCAATGTTTATGTTAAAAGCACCACTTACGGAGTGGCAACTGACCTGAATGGTCGTTATTTTATCGAACTTAAAAACGGAAATTACACATTAGTTTTCAGTTATATGGGCTATAAAACCACTGAGCATCAGATTGTCATTTCAGCTCAAAATATTCAGATTCTGAATGTTAGTCTTGCTTCTGAATCTTACTCAACCTCTGAAATAGTAATATCACCTGACAAACGCGATATTACCAGGCGAATAGTTCAGAATGCACGAAACAACCGAAAAACATATTTTGATGCCATTCAAAAATACAGCTGTAATACTTACATGATTTCTTCTCTGGAGCAAATAAGCAAATCTCAGATAAAGACCGACTCAATACTTGCAAATGATACTTTGCTTCAGGAAAAATTAACTAAAATGGATGAAATACCATCAAAAAGCAGATTAAACCTGATAGAATCACTTTCTGAAACATATTATATTGCACCATCTACTATCAAAGAAAATGTTATTGCCTATCACGATTACAGCGATAAAAGAGTCTCTTTAGATCAAACTATTTCGGCTCAATTCAGCTATGGTGTTCAATCGGTTGCACCCGTACAGGCTTTCGAAGAAAACAGCTCCTTACTGTTCAAGGATATGAATTCCTGTCATTTTGATTTTTACGCCAATCAAATCGAATATTCTTCTTTGTGTCAAAAGCCTCTTCTGTCTCCCTTAGCAGTCAATTCGGGGTTAAGTTATAATTTTGACTTACTTGGTTCTTTTTACGAAAACAATAAATTAATTTATCAAATAAGCGTAAAACCCATTTTTAAAACTGAAGCACTTTTCGAAGGTGTTTTATTTATAGAAGATTCAAGTTTTGCATTAATTGGTGTTGATTTAAAAATAAACCGAGCAGCTTTGCTAACAGCCAATGAATTCAGGATAATTCAGAATTACGAAAATATCAATGGTTATTATTTGCCAGTAAGGCGCGAAATTACTTACTCAATAAAAGATGGTTCGAATCAGATTCTAGGGAACACTCGTATTTCGCACAGCAATTATAAAGTTAATTTTATAGAGAAAATTAATTTTACTGCAAACGAACAGAAGAAATATGCTACTGATGCATTTGATAAAGACACTGCGTTTTGGAATCAGGAAAGAGTAATTACCTTAAAAGAAGAAGAAAGAACTTTTATACACACCAGCGACAGTATTCAAAAGTATTATGCCAGTGATGAGTTTTTAGACCGCAGAGATTCAGCATTTAACCGTATAGGCTGGTACACTCCCTTTACTGGTATTGGCAGAAGCAACCACCGCAAAGGTTATCAGTTTTATATTAATGGAATTATGTCGCAAATCAATATTTTTGGTATTGGGGGCTACAGGCACAATCTTTCAGGTTACTACAACCATCGTTTTAAAAACAGCAATTACCTTCAGACGGAAGAATTTATCGATTATGGCTTTGCCAACAAAGACATTAAATTCAGGATAGGAATCGGTTACACCTACAAACCTTTAAAATTTTTACGTACATTTGTCAGGATTGGCGATTATTACGAATGGATTAATAATTATGCTTCTTTCGAACAGATTTTCAGCAGGAGCAATTATGTCAGAACACGCAATATAAGTGTTTCTCAGCGTATGGAAATTGTAAACGGGCTATTTGGTGAATTGACAGTAGCTTATTCTAAACAAACTCCCATAAAAAATTTAATTCAAGATAAATGGTCTGATTCAATATTTGGAAAAATCAACGAACCCATTGATTTCGACCCCTATACAAAATTTGAAATCAGAATGAACATGGAGTATCGTTTAGGCCAAAAATTTTATATAAAAAACAACCGAAAATACATCCTTGAAAACGAATATCCAACCTTTACTTTTGTTTATCGGAAAGGAATCCCGGGAATATTAAACAGTGAAGTTGATTTTGATTATCTGGAGTTGGGAGGAAAAGATGATTTCAGATTTGCCCGCTGGGGCACAATCAGGTGGGAATTCAGTGGAGGTTGGTTTGCGAATAAAAACAAACTCAGGATAATCGAACATAAATATTTCAGAGGAAGCGATAAAGCTTTCTTTTCCGACCCTTTAAACTCATTTCAATTACTTGGACCAAGTTTAAGTACTTCCAATTCCTTTTTCAGAGCTGCTTTTATTCATCATTTTGAACGCTCACTAACAGATAAAATTCCATTAGTCAACCGCTTAAAAATTGATATTGCTTTAGGAGCCGGCACTTTGCTTATCCCTGACAACAATTTTTCCCATGCAGAAATGTTTGCAGGCATCGAGCGTGTTTTCAGAATTAAAGATCAGTTATTCAGGTTTGGTATATATGCGGTAACATCTGACAATACACTGGAAAATGCTGATTTCACATGGAAATTCGGGCTCGATTTTTATAATTCGTTTATTGACAAATGGAATTATTAAAGGACTTAGCCTTTTAATCCACAAACTATGAATTCAGGTTAGCAATCATTATGTTAGCCCTATTTGCTTAATAATCAGTATTTTTGCAAAAAAATAGTTTAATGGATATTCCAATATTGCAGGATATTGTTATCATTTTAGGTCTTTCCGTCATTATAGTATTAATATTTCAACGGTTGAAACTTCCATCCGTTTTAGGTTTTTTAATAACCGGACTTGTTGCAGGTCCTAACGTATTAAAACTAATACACAATACACACGAAATAGAACTAATTGCAGAAATAGGCATTATCTTTCTTTTGTTTCTGATTGGAATTGAATTTTCGCTCAAAACTCTTTTTTCATTAAAAAAAACGGTACTTTTTGGTGGTTTTTTACAGGTCATTCTCACAATAGCCATTACCGTTTTTATTAGTTATCAACTAGGCCTGAGCCTGAATGAAGCTATTTTTACCGGATTCTTACTTTCTCTAAGCAGTACAGCTATTGTTTTAAAAATATTACAGGAAAGAGGAGAAATTACATCACCACATGGTCGCGCTGCTATAGCAATTCTTATTTTTCAGGATATCATGGTTGTTCCAATGATGCTATTAACTCCGTTGCTGGCAGGAACCTCCGACAATATTTCTAAAAGCTTGCTCATCCTGACATTAAAAGTTATATTAATTATAGTTTTAATGCTGGTACTTTCCCGTTATGTTGTTCCACTTCTGTTTAGGTGGGTGGTAAAAAGTAAAAGCAGAGAGTTGTTTATCCTTACTGTGGTAGTATTGTGTTTTTCAGTGGCCTGGCTTACCTCATCCATAGGTTTATCATTGGCATTGGGTGCTTTTTTTGCCGGCCTTATTATTTCAGAATCAGATTACAGTCATCAGGCAACTGCCAATATTTTACCATTTCGTGAAATCTTTGTCAGTTTCTTTTTTGTATCCGTGGGTATACTGCTCGATTTACAGTTTTTCATCTCACATGTTTTGGTAATTATCTTACTTACAATTGCTGTAATGCTTGCTAAAACCCTTATTGTTGCCTTTGTCATTTTTATTTTACGCTATCCGGCACGCTCAATTTTACTGACTTCATTGTCGCTTTTCCAGGTGGGTGAGTTTGCATTTTTATTATCAGCAACTGGCCTTGAATTTCAAATTATTTCTCAAAATGTTTATCAGTATTTTCTGGCTATATCCATATTGTCAATGGCGGTAACTCCATTTATTATCAATAGTTCATCTTCCATTTCTGAATTTTTACTAAAAACATTTTTAGTCAAAGAAGTTAAAAAACGCTTAGGCAAAATAAATCCTGCATTTACTTCCGGCATTAGTAGTCATCCCGATTTTAATGATCATATCATCATTATAGGTTATGGCACAAATGGTAAAAACCTGAGTTTTGCTGCAAAGGAGGCCGAAATACCTTTCTTGATTGTGGAACTTGATTACAGCATTTTTAATAAAACTAAAACTGAGGGTTTACCAGTAGTTTTTGGCGATGCCTGCGATGAATACATATTAAATCATATTAATGTTCATAAAGCCAGAGTTGTTGTTGTGGCTATATCTGATCCTGAAGCCACAAAAAAAATTATCAGCCGTATTCGCGATATTTCAGAAACTGTCAATATTATTGTCAGAGTCAAAGAAGAAAAGGATATTGAAGACATTTATAAAAAAGGAGCAGATGAGATTATTCCGGAACAATTCGAAACTTCTATTGCACTATTTACAAGTGTATTACGAAAATATCTTGTTCCCGCAGATGAAATCGATATTTTTGCCAATCATATCCGAACCATGAACTACGAAATTTTAAGGAATCATCCTATTATAAATGCACCTAAGTTATCGCTACCCGAAATGACCATTGCAACAATTCCGGTGATTCAAAGCAACAATAAAATAGTAGGAAAAAGTATTTCAGAATCAAATATCAGAACAGAGTTTGGGGTTAATGTTCTTGCAATAAAGCGAAACAATCAATATATTACTGAAATTACACCGGATACTCAGATTTTACAAAACGACACCTTATATATCTTTGGAAATGCTGAAAATATCAGTAAAATAAACTCATGTTTTAAAGAGAAATAACAACATCCGTTACTCCTTAGAAATTGTTTTTATTCAGTACGAAAAAAGTTCGCTAATAATGAAGTTTGCAATTCAATATCAGCTATTATGCCGGCTTCCGAAACAGTAGCCCCACTGATGGCATCAATATTTTTACCAGATAATAAATAATCTCCATCACTGTAACCAATAAATTGATTCAACCAAGCTTTAACTGAAATTTCATGACCAAGTGTAGCCTTTATTTCTCAGATTCAGACTTTTTTTGCACATCATTTTTTTTAAGTAAGAAGGTAGAAATAATGGCTACTCCAATACAAACAAAAAACACCAAAATGCGTGCATTTATGTATTGATTAAATCCTGCAGCTATCCAAAATATTGATAAAACAAGGCCAGTGGCAGCTGTTATCAGGGCAGCTTTACCATGAAAACGCTTCCAGAATAAACTGAACAAGATAACAACCGACAAGGTGCAGCCAACGCCTGCCCAAACATATCCAACTATATTGAAAATCAGTTTCTGAGGTGTAATAAAAGCAAACACAAGTGCCACTAATGCTAAAATAGTGGTTATTAACCTTGACAATAGCAATGAGTTTTCCCTTTTTTGTTTGTTGTTTTTAAAGAAAGGTTTAATCAAATTATCGTAAAGTTCGGTTGCTGATAAAACCAGCAAACTATCAGCAGTAGAAATCATGGCTGCTATTGCACCGGTAATCAGTAATGTTGCGAGTGCAGGATGAAACAGAACTTTCATCAGTTCGGGCATTACCTGTTCCTGATCTGTTAATCCTTTCGGACCAAAGACAGCAATACCTATCCATCCGATACACAATGCACCTGTGTAGGCTACAACTGTCCATAAAACACCTATATTTCGGGCAAGATTGGTATTTTTACGGTCTTTAATAGCCATAAAGCGGGTACTCAACTGAGGCATTCCTCCCAGATAACCAAAAAACCATGAAAAACCGGTAGCAATTATAATTCCTGAAGTATATCCACTGGCAGCACCTGTCAATGATGAATAATTGTTCCCGGCATTAGTAATGGCAGTTGAAATGCTTTGAGCAAATAACTCAGGGTGATTTGAAATGTAAAAAAAACCTGCCAATGGCCCGATAACCAGCGCAGTAATCATCAGCATGGCTTGAATAACATCTGAATAAACCACACTTCTGAAGCCTCCGTAAATTGTTTTAGGAACCACTATTATAAACATAATAATTATTCCTATGTTGGCATTTAGTCCAAACAAACTGTTAAAAGTTTTGCCACTACCAATAAACTGAGCGCCTATGTATAAAAAGAAGAAAAAGATAATGGTACTACTAACCACTACCCTCAGCCATTTGGCATACTCAGGGTGCATTTGGGCAACTAAATCAGTAAAAGTATTTGCATTGTATTTTTCGGCAGCATCTCTTAAGCGCCATGCAATTATTATCCAGGCAGTAACTATTCCGGCAACACAACCTATTGCTGTCCAGATTTCTGTTAAACCTAAAGCATAGGCAGCACCAGGCAAACCCAATAATGCCCAGGACGATTCACCAGTAGCCCGTTCCGACAATGCTGCTGCCCATCCGGGTAACTTCCTTCCGGCAATTGCAAACTCCTCAGTATTTTTAACTTTTCTGCCATGATAAAATCCCCATATCAATACGAATAGCAAATAAACACTAATTACAATTATTTGTATAGTCATAGATTTTTTTTGAGTGTAAAGATAATTCCAAAAAATTATTTAAGAGCTTATATCACTGTATATTTTCAAAATGCCCTTATCTTTAACTATTGTAAAAATCCTTAAAAATTTTATAAAAATGAAGAAAAGTGTACAAATTTTCTGTTTATTGATGCTGATGTCAACATTAACTATTGCCCAACGAAGTGTTGATGTCAATACAATTTTAATGAAACCTGCAAAAGGAGATATCATATATAAAAATGTATCGTTTTTTATACGCATTGACTTTAAAAATGAAAGTACTACCTCGATGCTGACAGGAGATACGATTTATTTTCAATTTAAAATTTTCAATCAACCTATTGGTCAACAGGATTTATTCAAATTGCCAAATGATGTAGCATCAGGAGAAACATACAATTTTATGCTCCCAAGTTATGGCATCGGCTTTAGTTCAGGAGCGGAAAACACACCTTTTTGTGTTGAAACTTCAATTATCAATCGCAGCGACCCGATTACAGACCCAAATGCTGCCAACAATGCAGTATGTAATAATGTAAACCTTCGTATGTCTGTGTCGATGGATGAAAGCACAGTTGTTAATCAGCCTGAAATATATCCTAATCCGGCAAAATACATCTTTTTTGTTAAAACTGAGGAAAATAAGTCGAAGCATGCTCAACTGACCCTAACTGATTTAAGTGGCAAGGAATGCTTTAACACTGATTTTGAAACCTACAATGGCATTTCTGTAGTACCAGTTGAACTTCCTCAACTGGCTAATGGAGTTTATATATTGCAAATTAAAACTGATAATCAGGTTTTTACTAAACAAATTATTATCAATCAATAATAAGGTAAGAAACTTAACTTTGCACTTTTATTTTAACCATTTAATTTAATAACAGGTGAAATATTTTTTTTCTAAGCTCCTGTTTATCTTTGTTTTTACAACACAGGTCAATGCTCAGCAGTTCGATACAATATTTGTCTATGATTCAGGAAAAAACGGAAATAAACTCGAAATTATAGATTTTTATCTTCGCAACAATTCTTCTTATGTTGTTCTTTACAGTGAAAATAAAGAGTTATATGTTATTGACAGTGAGAAAAACAATAAAGTTTATAAATTGAATGCCCGTTTAGCCAGTGTTTCAGGAGATAAATATACAGAAAGTAAAAGTTTTCAGGTAAAAGGAGCAAAATTATATAATGAAGGATATTTGGTAACAGCAGCCAGCGATCAGAATCATGACCAATTGGGAGGCCGTTTTCTACGCTGGGATTTAAAAAAACAACAAGTTTTACCCGAAATTTTAACATCCAGTGAAGGTATTGGTAAATTTGCGGTGAGCAGCGATGGACGCTATTTTGTCAACTATTATTACCCGAAATACAGTAAAAAAACTGAAATTATTGATGCCTTTAATGACAAGCATTACACAGTAAAAACACGATTGATTATATACGCTGACAATATCTATTTTACTCAAAACAACAAAAAGCTGGTTTTTGAAGGAAGTTGGGTCAACAATCAATTTGATAAGGTAGTTTTCGACATACCCGGATTCAAACAAAACACTACCAATGATGAGCTAACAGAAAATAACACAACAAAATGCTCATTAAATGATAATCAATACTTTATTCAAAACGACAGCCTGATCATTGAAAATGTTAAATCAGCAAAGAAAAAGGTTCTTCCGCTAAAATCTAAAGCAAAAATTTCAGGAAATAATAGTATGGTTTTATTGACATTTATTATTGAAAAAAAGCTTGAAATTATCAGGATAATAGATTAGTTCGTTCCTAAGTTAAAACTTCAACTTGCTTTTTATAGTACCTCCAAACCCTTTTCAATCAATTCCTTAGTATCACGTGCAATAACCAGTTCTTCGTTGGTGGGGACAACCATTAGTTTCACCTTAGAATCTGGTGTGCTGATAATCATTTCTTTACCTCTAAGTCCATCGTGTTTGGCAAAATCGAGTTTGGCACCTAAAAATTCAAGACCCTGACAAATATTACCACGAGTAAAAATATCATTTTCGCCAACTCCACCTGTAAAAATAATTGCATCAACGCCACCCATTGCAGCAGCATAAGAACCAATATATTTTTTTACCCTGTAGGCATACATTTCCAGAGAAAGTTTGGCTCTTTCGTTGCCTTCATCAGCAGCTTTTTCAATATCACGCATATCTGATGACACACCTGAAACACCAATCATCCCGCTGAATTTATTAATCAAGGTATTGGCAGCGGCCAAATCAATTTCTTCTTTATCAATAATATAAGCAAAGGCTCCAAGGTCGAGGTCACCACAGCGCGTTCCCATAATAAGCCCTTCGACAGGTGTTAAACCCATAGAAGTATCAACCGATTTACCACCATCAATAGCAGCTATTGAAGCACCGTTGCCTAAATGACATGTAATCAGTTTAAGTTCTTTAACATCACGTTCAAGCATTTCAGCAGCGCGTGCCGATACATATCTGTGGCTCGTACCATGAAAACCGTAGCGTCTGACTTTATATTTTTCATACAGGCTAAATGGAATGGCATACATATATGAATAAGCCGGCATTGTCTGATGGAAAGCGGTATCAAAAACACCTGCCTGTGGTTTTGTAGGCATGAGTTCTTTTACAGCATAAATACCTTTCAGGTTAGGGGGATTATGCAAAGGAGCCAAATCAATACATTCTTCCATTTTACTGATAACTTCATCAGTAATTTTAACACTACCTTTAAAGCGTTCAGCACCATGAACCACCCGATGACCTATGGCATCTATTTCGTCAAGGCTTTTAATGCAACCTCTTTTTTCGCTGGTAAGCACACCTAAAATGTATTCAATACCTGTTTGATGCTCCAGAATTTCGCCTTCAAGAGTAACTTTATCTCCATCAAAACGTTCGTTTTTCAAAAAAGAACCACTTAAACCAATTTTCTCAACTATTCCTTTTGCTAAAACTTTTTCATCAGTCATATCAAATAACTGGTATTTGATAGAAGAACTGCCACAGTTTAAAACCAATATTTTCATTTTCTGCTTGTTTAAAATGTTATAAATCTTCTCTTCCGAGGTTTAAAATAGAGCCTTGTTTTGGCAATCTTTTTCCATTAACATATTGATAAAAGCCCTCACCTACTCGTTTACCATACATTTGTGAACGCACCAGACGTTTAATTAAAGGTGATGTTTTATATTTTTTATCACCAAATTCATCATATAATCCTTCCATCCATTTCAATAGTTTGTCGAGACCTATTTTATCGGCTAAAGCAAAAGGACCCATTTGCATTCCAAAGCCTTTTGAAAGTGTTTTATCAATATCTTCCACAGTACCTACCCCTTCCATCAGCAATTCACATGCTTCATTTATCAAGGGAATAATAAGTCTTGTAGATATATTTCCGGGAGATGCAGTTACATTAACAATATCTTTTTTGAGCATTTTGGCAAATTTCTTCAAAACCTCTATTGTCTTCTGGTTGGTAATCACACATTTATTAACCTCAATAATGTTAACAGACGACACTGGAGAAATGAAATGTATCCCGATGGAGCGTTCAGGATTTTTTAAAACAACAGCCAAATCGGCCACCAGCACTGTTGATGCATTGGTAGCTATCACTGTATCAACAGTAACATATTCTTCAATTTTGCGAAAAACACTTTTTCTGTCTTCCAGATTGCTGACAGACCGTTGAGAATTAATACATTCAATAACAATACTGCATTCTTTCAGGTCGGTAAAGTCGGTAGAAAATGAAATACGCGACATAATTGATTTTTTTTCACCAGAGGTCATACCCCAGCGATTAATCATATTGTCGAGTAATTCCTGAATTAATTTATCAATTTCCTTTAATCGTTCCTGAGTCAGATCAATGAGTACAACTTCAATACCTGCTTTACTAACTTCGGCTGCTATTTCCTGCCCAATTGAACCACCACCGATAATACCGATTTTTTTGATGAGGCCATCGTCTTTACGATTGCGTTTGCCTAAACCATAATCTTCTAATACTTCTGCCATAACTAATTTTTATATATTTTTAAATACCACCTGCCTGATTAGCAGTAATGGCAACAACATTAACAATATCTTCAACTGAGCAACCTCTGGAAAGGTCGTTTATCGGAGCAGCCATACCTTGTGTAACCGGACCGACTGCTTCAGCTCCGGCCATTCGCTGAACAAGTTTATAAGCAATATTTCCACTTTGTAAATCAGGGAAAATCAACACATTGGCAATACCGGCTATTTCACTTCCCGGTGCTTTCTTTTTACCTATTGATTCAATAATAGCTGCATCGGCCTGTAACTCACCATCAACTTTTAAGCTCGGGTCTAATTCTCTGGCAATGCGGGTAGCTTCTACAACTTTATCAACCATTTCGTGAGATGCACTTCCTCTTGTTGAAAAGCTTAACATAGCAACTCGAGGTTCAATTCTACCTAAAGTACGTGCTGTATGAGCGGTTGCTACTGCAATTTCTGCCATTTGTCTTGCATCCGGATTTGGATTTAAAGCGCAATCGGCAAAAAGAATTAAACCATTATCCCCAAAAGAAGTGTCTTTCAATAACATTAAAAATGCACTTGACACTATTGAAATTCCAGGTAAGGTTTTCACTATTTGTAAAGCAGGACGAAATACATCACCAGTGGCATTATTAGCACCGGCAACTTCACCGTCAACTTCTTTTGTTTTAATCAGCATAACACCTAAATACAAAGGATCAGCAATTAAGCGTTTTGCTTCATCCGAAGTCATGCCTTTATTTTTCCTGATTTCATAAAGCATTTCAGCAAATTCGTTCATCCTGTGGTAAGTTGCAGGATTTACAATAGTTGCTTTTTCAATATTGGTCAGACCATGCTTTTTTGCTTCTGTATATATCTGATTTTCATCACCAATCAAAGTGATTTGAGCTATTTTTTCAGCTAAAACAATATCAGCAGCTTTGAGTGTACGCTCTTCCCATGCTTCAGGAAGAACAATTCTTTTGTTTAATTTTCTTGCGTTTTCACGAATACTATCTAATAGTGCCATAATATTTGTTATTTAATTAACAGTTAATCAAGTGGCAAATCTAAGATAACTTTTAGAAGCAGTAAAAATAATTTTAAAATTTAATTATAAGCTAAAACTTCTCCCTGATGATGAATCTCCAAGGTTTTTTTATCTGAAGATTCGACCCTGCCAATGACTTGAGCATCAATATTGAACTCATTAGCAATCTTAATTATAGCGTCTGCAGACTTTTCAGGGCAATAAAATTCTAATCGGTGACCACAGTTAAATACTTTAAAAATTTCTGACCATGAAGTGTTCGATTCAGCTTGTAAAAGTTTAAAAATTGGTGGTATGGGCAATAAATTGTCTTTAATAATTTTTAATTTGTCAATAAAATGAAGGACCTTTGTTTGACCACCTCCTGTGCAGTGAACTATTCCATGCAATTCAATATCAGTTTCTTCTAATAATTTTTTAATGACAGGCAAGTAAGTTCTGGTAGGTGATAATAATAGTTTACCAATACTAAAATCATGAACCTCTGAAGAATGATTAAGCAAATAATGACCTGAATAAACTACCTCTTTTTCGAGAGACGACTCATACGATTCAGGATATTTTTCAGCATAATACTTTGATAAAAGTTCGTGACGGGCAAAAGTTAATCCGTTTGAGCCAATACCGCTGTTATATTCTGATTCATATATCGCTTTACCTGACGAAGACAATCCAACAATAACATCGCCAGGCTCAGGTAAAATTGTAATCACTTTTGATTTCGGAATCCTTGCTGTTACTGTAACGCCAAAGTCCAATGTTCTTACTACATCGCCAACATCGGCAGTTTCGCCTCCTGCCAGGTGAATATTTATGTTAAATTTTTTCAGAAGTTCGATAAAATCAACAGTGCCATTAATCAGTTCAGCAATAACATCTCCACCAACAAGCATTTTGTTCCTGCCTATGGTTGATGATAAAATAAAATTATCGGTTACGCCTGTACAAGCCAAATCATCAATATTCATTACAATAGCATCCTGAACTATACCTTTCCAAACCGAAATATCATTACTTTCTTTCCAGTAAAGATAAGCAAGTACTGTTTTTGTACCGGCAGTATCGGCATGCATCAGATTGACAAAATTGTCATCATGGCATAAGTAATCGGGCAACACTTTACAAAAAGCATTTTTAAACAGACCTTTATCAATGTTTTTTATTGCATTGTGAACATCAGTTTTATCGGCCGAAACACCTCTTTTATCGTATTTCATAGAAATTAATTTTAGTGCAATTTCGGATTATTCAAATGACGGTGCGAATCCCGCTTCGATTTTTTATCAATACTTTTCAAAAAAGCTTCTGATAAGTTAATTCCGGTTTGATTTGCGATACAGACAAGTACAAAAAAAACATCTGCCAGTTCCTCAGAAATGTCATTTTTATGTTCTCCGGCTTTAAAAGATTGTTCGCCATAAATTCTTGCCATAATACGTGCTAATTCGCCTACTTCTTCCATCAAAACTGTCATATTTGTCAGTTCGTTAAAATACCTGACACCATTTGTTTTGATCCACTCATCCACCATCAGTTGAGCTGTCTGTATCGAAATTTCTGTTTTCATAGGTTCTGAAAATAAAAAAATCCCGACATTATGCCGGGATTTTTTAATGAAAAATGATAATGTTATTTAGTTAATGTAATTTTCTTTACAACACTTGATTCGCTGGTCTGGATATTTACAAAGTAAACACCTGCTGCCTGATTGCTGAGATCAATATGGAATACACCACCCTTACTATTGTTCAGGTTGATGCTGTTCAATGATTGACCAAGCATATCGGTAACATTAATGACCAGATTTGTTGATGTTGGTAATTGAGCTTCAACAATAAACTCGCCACGGGTTGGATTAGGATATACCTTAACCATTCCATCAAGATCATTTTCTTTAATGGAACTCTGGCAATCTTCAACATTGATGTAACGAATTAACTGGTTTGCTTTATTTCCAGAAGCATCTGTTGCATTATAAACAATGTTGAATAAACCAATGTAACGAACTGGCAGGTATTCTGTAAAATAAGTTCCAGTTGTACTTAATGAAACGCTTGCATCGTAATTATCAGCAACTGTTGCTTTTACAGCATTGAGGTTGATAGTATCGAAACGGCAGAGGTTTATCACAGGATCACCAACAAAAGTAATAACAGGCTTTTTAGTGTCAACTACACGAACTGTGTAATTAATTTGTGCACTATTACCACTTTCATCTTCCACTTTGTATGTATAAGTGTAATCGCCCAGTTTTGTTGCAGCTTTATCTGCACCAAATGTACTTACATAGTCACCTCCAAAGGTTTCCTTCAACTCAGATTTTGAATTGTAATTGTCAGTTACTGTCATTGCAGGCATTTTGAATATATCGAATACCTCAAGGGTAATAATATCACCGCTTGCAAAAGGTGGTTTTACTGCGATAACCGGATTTGTTTTATCAACAACATTAACAACACGCTGTACACTTACCGGGCCATTACCGTTACAATCTGTTAAAGAATAAGTAATTGTGTAACTTCCAAGCTTGTTAATATTAACTGAACCTGTAATAACCAATTGCAACTTTTCAGGAGCACAGTAATTATCACCGATTTCAACACCAGGATCGGTAAATGAAGTGTTAACTTCCACATCGTAAGAAACATAACCTTTCAGATTGATTGTTGGATCAGTTTTATCCTGAATATGAATGTAACGGGTTACTTTGGCACTATTACCATTTTTGTCATAAGCAGTATATTCAATATGGTAATCACCAAGTTTGCTGGTATCTACACTACCCATCACATCAACCTTATCTAGACCTGAACAGGTATCGGCTGCCTTAACACCAGGATCGGTAAAATAATGATGTACTTCAAGAGTATCATGTTCTTTACCATTAAGAGTTATTGAAGGTGGAATTAATTCAGCTACAACGATTAATATTCTGCTCTTTGTGGCTTTGTTATCATAAGGATCTTTTGCTTCGTAAGTATAGGTGTAAGTACCAATCTTTTTGCAATCCAGATTAGTACCTTTATCTGTTACAGGAACTGAACCGGCAATATTGTCATAGGCAGTTGCACCTGCATCAACATAATTACAATTACATTGATCAATAGTATCAATTTCTTTACCTTTCAAAGTAATTACAGGTGGAGTACCATCGGGACGAACAACAACACGATAATCTTCTACTTCACCAAATAAACGGGTATTACATGGTGTGTTTGCCATATTGTCGAGTGAAGTACCCACACGCATTCTGGTTGAACCTAAAGTAGCTGTTGAAGGAACAGTAAAGTTTAAGTCCCATGCCAAAGTTTGAGCAGAGCTTTCACTACCAATCAGTTCACCTGCATCGTCAAAATCACCATCAATATTCCAATCAATCCATACTTTACGATTCATCTTATTAAATGTACTGTTTCTTTCAAGAGTTAACTTATAAGAACCTTGAACATCAAGGTAAGTCCAATAGTCGTTGGAATAATTGGTATAAGCTGATTTACCAATACCTGTACTGTTGTTAATACTTGCCATTTTAACACGGCTGATACCGATATCAGCATTGAGATTAGTACTACCTGGTTTACAGTATTTAATGGCATAAATGTAATCAACCTTTGTTACACTATCTGTATAGAATAAATCGTAGGTTGACAAAAGAGTTATGCTATAGTAGCCTGTATCTTCAAATCTGATAATCGGATTTCTGCTGGTAGCACTTGTTCCGCCAACAAAAGTATAAGCAGGTTTTTTATTATTTTGTGCATCTAACATTGAATCAGGATAAACTCTCCATCTCCAGCTATTTGCACAACCCATTGAGTTATTGGCATTACCATGTGTTAAATCTGTAAAACGAACAAAATCTTCAGCGGCAACAGGTCTGCGAATATCAGCAGTAAAATCAGGTGTTGGTGCAGCTGCAGGTTGTTCAACAACAATTTTCTTGGTTTTTCTTGAAGTACCACCGCAATTATCAACTTGTAAAGTAACATCAAAAACACCGGGGAAGAACATAAATGTATAAGTCGGATTGTCGTTAAAAGCATCAAAGAAATTATCAGCATCAAAGTCCCAGCTAAAGTTCAAAGCATCACCTTTACTTTTTGACATAAATGATACCGGAACACCAAGACAAACTGTATCAGGCATTTCAAAATCGGCTGTTGGAGCTGGAAATACAGCTTTTGTTCCAGACCATTCACCTTCCCAACCAGCCTGAACTGTATTGGCATTGGTTTGCCACTCAATGTAAAGCTGACCAGTTTTTGAAGTAAATGATTTCTGGAAAGTAGCATCCGACATAAGTCCTGTCATACCTGAAGGATACAATGTTGTATTATACAACTTTTTACCCTGATTGTTAAGACCTTCATAAATTCTAAAGAAGTCACCACTGGCAACACTAAAGTTTTTAAATGTAAAAGTCAGATCAGATGCACAAGGTTCAAGCGCGATATTACAATTTATATTATTTCCATAATTACTTACTGGTCCACCATCGTCATACAAAATACCATATAAGCTCTTAGTTACAGTCGGAAATGCAAACATACATAACCACTGAGAAGGTTTAACAATCATGTAAGCTTCTTTACACATAGAGTCTGCTCCACGATAATTCTTAACTTTTAGGCATACTTTGTATGTTCCTGGATAATCAAATGAAATATAAGCATCTTTTGATTTGGAATGATATGGAGGTAAATAACTATGTGAAGGCATTTTGCCACCCAATACAGGATCATAAACTGAATCAGGGAACACTCTCCATTCCCATTCGGTCGGACAATAACGTGATAAATCATAGAACATTACAGGATAACCTGTTTCAACAATATTCATTTCACCTAAAAAGTCAGCAATCGGTTTGTAAGCTGGTGTATCAATTACTACAATTTTAGTAAAGGTATCACGTCCACCACAGTTTTCTGTGATGAGCATAATTGTATCAATACCAGGAGTAGGGAATGTTGTGGTGAAATGTAAATCAGTTGTTTTGAATTTACCGTTCAGGTACCACCAATATCCCTGAAGTGCTTTAGCAGTTGCTACATTAGCAAAAGTAATAGGAGTTCCAAAGCAAACAGTGTCATCGGTCAGGAATTTACTTTTTGGTTTTTGTACCGGATAAGCCGATTCGTCAGCACCTATAGCTGTTTCGTAAATACAACGTGCATCTCCGTCAACATCAGTTTTGATTTTGAAATCATTCTTAAATTTAATTGGTGGAAATACAGAATTGAGATGATAATCGGTAGCACTGACAAACTTAGGATCTTCATTTTCAAGTGCATTCATGTCATGCACTCCCATGTTACCCTGTATTGCTTGCCATTGTTTAAGATTTTTTGCAAACTGTGTTGTAGTTGTACCACTAAAGTAATCGTAATAATGGAAAAAGTCCCATGTTTTACCAGTAGTGTACAAATAATCATTTCTGTCAAGAAATACCCTACCTGTATAATAGATATAATACATTCTCAGAAGAAAGCCCTGGCCTTTTGTATAAAAAATGTTGTTGTATATACTGATTGAATTGGGGTAATAGTTTACTGCAAGACAATAAGCATAATCAGAGCTATTAACTGTACCTTCAACAACAACAGTATTGTGAAGAACCTGACATCGGGTTGAATAATAGTAGAAAGTTATTGCCTGCTGATAATCAGGATTCATAAAATTACTTATCATGTTATTGATAACAAAGGTTGAATCACTGCCATAATAACCCTGATAGTATAAATAAAGACCATAACGGCCAGGTTTCATATCGTTACCATCAATTCTGTTACCTCCGCTGAAATAACTGTAATAAACATAGGATTGATTGAATCTGAAATCTGATATTTTATTTTGAATAAACTGAGTACGTTTTCCATAATATTCATATACACCGTAATAATATTGATTTTTGAAAACATTACCCTTAATAACATTACTATCAATATTAGGAGCATTTGAGGTTTGTCCCATCATAGAAACTCCAACATATCCATTATTCAAATCACAATTTAACACTCTGTTGTAACTTCCATTTGCGCCATAACTTGAATATGAAGTAGCACTATTACTAAATAAAACAACATTATAAGAACTGCTGGTACTAAGATATGCATTTAAAATACAGTTTTCAACAGTATTGTATCTGGTATTGTTATGGAACCAGACCACACAATAGTTTGAACTGCTCGCGTTGAAAGTAAAATTCTTAAAAGTAAAATAATCTGCACCATCAAAATCAAGCATGGCTTGAGCGGTATTGGTAATAAATGTAGTTGTTTTTGAAGCACCAACAAAAGTAACAGTATTGTTTTTATCCATACCTGTTATCTTTGTCAGTTTAATCTGCTCATTGTAAGTACCTGCTGCCACATTAAATACAACAGGACCTGCTATACCGCATTGCACTAACTTATTAATAGCATCACTAATTTTTGTAAAATTTGTCCCTGTACCACTACCAATTGTGTAAGTACCTTTCATCCCTGTACAGAAGTTAATCTTTAATGTATCGTTATTTCGGTTTTTATCAGGGAAAGAGTCGTTTGCATTGCTAACCCAAACACGTAAATAATGGTCACCGGCATTAGGAACAAAAACTTTCTTTTTAAAAGTATATTGTTTTTCTTCACCTGGTTTCAATTTATTCGGAGGATAATAATTATAAATTAATTCAGGAATACCATAGTTGAGGCTGTAACCAAAATCTAACCAATTAATGGTATCAGCTCCTAAGTTTTGATAGGTAATTTGTAGCTCGTTGCTGTCCAAACCGAATATTGCTGGTTTGTCCTTTTTTGTAACTGCTACATCAAAACCCGATAAGGGTATAATCGTTACAGAATAATCTTCTGTTTCTCCGTAGTAATTATAAGCATCCTGACAAGCGGTTACTAATGTGTTATATGTTCCACTACCATAATAATCATAGGTTATTTCAATACGTAAACGTGTCTGACCAGGAGTAGCAGTAGCAGGAACAGCAATCGTAGATGTAACTGTAGATCCATTAGGAGCTGTTATTCCTGATCTGTCCCAAACCAACTCACCCGGATCTGAAAAATCATTATCCTGATTCCAGTCAATCCATACACGGCTACAGAAATTGTAACTGGAGCCAATACCTACAGCACAGGTTAACGAAATTGAATAGCTTG